>ERZ795056.175-NODE-175-length-87739-cov-15.714566_pt1 | contig 87739 bp, 91 predicted proteins | sample MGYA00375140_ERZ795056 | MGnify/ENA primary metagenome ERZ795056 (study PRJEB30185, sample SAMN05720227) | activated sludge metagenome | isolation source: Anaerobic digester | place: USA | collected 2015-03-09 ...
TCCTGGTACTCATCTACTAAAATGTACTTGAATTTCTGTTGATACTTATATAGTACATCAGGATACTGCTTTAATAGCACATTGGTTTTGAATAACAAATCATCAAAATCCATTGCGGAAGCTTTGAAGCAACGTTTTTCGTAGGCTTCATATACCAACCCAAGTTTGGGCTTACCGCTTTGGCGATCTTCTTCGAGTACTTCGGGATGAGCTAAGTACTGAGCAGAGGATATTAAATTATTTTTGGCATTCGAAATTCGATTGAGAACTAAAGAAGGCTTGTATATTTTATCATCCAATTGCATTTCACCAAGAATGGTTTTGATGAGGCTTTTGGAATCGTCGGTATCATAGATGGTAAAATTGGAAGGATATCCAAGTTTTTCTGCCTCAAATCGAAGAATACGGGCAAATACAGAGTGAAAGGTGCCCATCCATAGATTAGCCGATTCGGTTGTTTTAACGATTTTATGAATACGTTCTTTCATTTCACGAGCAGCTTTGTTGGTGAACGTGAGCGAAAGAATATTGAATGCATCCACACCTTTACTAAGTAGGTGGGCAATACGATATGTAAGGACTCGAGTTTTACCTGATCCAGCACCGGCAATAATCATAACAGGGCCTTCGGTATTTTCGACTGCTTGCCGCTGAATAGGATTTAATTCGTTCAAATAATCGTGTGACATGGTGCAAAAGTAGGTAATGCAGGAAAGAAGATGAGAAGTAAAATATAAACGTACTGGTTGAAAAAAAGATGATGCTGGGCGAGGGGGCGAAACAAGTACCCTGCAGCCCCATTGGGGCGAAGCGTACAGGAGAGCACCCGACCGAAGGCGCCCCATTAAAAATAATTAATTCAATTTAGTGCTGGAAAGATAACTAGCAGTAAAGTTCACAAATCGAGTGCTGTAGGGATATACAGGGCTAGTTGTGACAGATGAAACAGGCAAACTTAAAATATGTTGAAAAGAAAAGCAGGATGTTGTGGAATTATTTTTTACTCACCTAGTTGTGAATTTGAAAGTACTTCCTATCTTTGCGCTCCCAAAAATTGGGCAAAATAGCAACAAAGAGTCTCTAACATCCATACAATCAACGTCTAAAAGCATGCCTACTATCCAGCAGCTTGTACGTAAAGGCCGCACGCCTAACGCATCTAAGAGTAAGAGTCCAGCATTGGATTCATGTCCTCAGCGTAGAGGAGTGTGTACACGCGTATATACCACAACACCAAAGAAGCCAAACTCGGCAATGCGTAAAGTAGCTCGTGTTCGTTTAACGAATACGAAAGAAGTTAACGCTTATATCCCGGGTGAAGGGCATAACTTACAGGAACACAGTATCGTTTTGATCCGCGGTGGTCGTGTAAAAGATCTTCCAGGGGTACGTTACCACATTGTTCGTGGAGCGTTAGATACATCTGGAGTAGAAGGTCGTAACCAACGTCGTTCTAAGTACGGAACAAAACGTCCGAAACCAGGACAACCGGCAGCTGCTGCAGGAAAAGGCAAAAAGAAATAATTTCAGATAATAGCATTCCTTTCGCACCATGAGAAAGACCACCCCCAAACGAATAGCCCGCACGCCGGATCCACGATTCAACGATCCTTTGGTAACGCGTTTCGTTAACAACCTGATGTTCGATGGTAAAAAGAGCATCGCTTACTCCATTTTTTACGATGCAGTTGATATCGTAGAAAAACGTACTGAAGAAAACGGTCACGAAGTATGGAAACGTGCTTTGGAGAACGTAAGTCCTACAGTAGAGGTTAAAAGCCGCCGTGTTGGAGGAGCTACGTTCCAGATTCCGATGGAAATCCGTCCGGATCGTCGTATAGCTTTAGGTATGAAGTGGATGATTATGTATTCACGTAAGCGCAATGAGAAGTCAATGGCACAACGTCTTGCTTCTGAGATTGTAGCTGCGTCGAAAGGCGAAGGTTCCGCTCACAAAAAGAAAGAAGACACTCACCGTATGGCTGAGGCGAACAAAGCATTTTCACATTTCCGCTTCTAATCCCAAGAGATTCCCAAGAACGTCATGGCTCACGATCTTCAATACACACGCAACATCGGTATTGCCGCGCACATTGATGCTGGTAAAACAACTACGACTGAGCGTATCCTTTATTACACCGGAGTTAATCACAAAATTGGTGAGGTACACGATGGTGCTGCTACTATGGACTGGATGGTTCAGGAGCAAGAACGCGGTATCACAATCACATCAGCAGCTACAACCTGCTTTTGGAACTACCGTGATAACAAATACAAATTAAACATCATTGATACTCCAGGTCACGTTGACTTTACTGTAGAGGTAAATCGATCACTTCGTGTATTGGATGGATTGGTGTTCTTGTTTTCTGCCGTTGACGGTGTTGAGCCACAATCAGAAACAAACTGGCGTTTAGCGAATAACTACAACGTAACACGTTTAGGCTTCGTTAATAAAATGGACCGTCAAGGTGCTGACTTCCTTGCTGTTGTTAAGCAAGTGAAAGAAGTACTTGGTGGTAATCCAATTCCACTTCAACTTCCAATTGGAGCTGAAGAAACATTCCGTGGTGTAGTTGATTTGATCAATTTCCGTGGAATTGAATGGAATGAAGCAGATAAAGGAATGACTTTCAATGAAGTTCCAATTCCAGCTGATATGTTGGAAGAAGCAACTGAATGGAGAGGAAAACTTCTTGAAGCAATCGCTGAATTCGACGATAGCTTAATGGAGAAATTCTTTGATGATCCAGAATCAATTACTGAGCGCGAGATTTTGACAGCTCTTCGTCAAGCTTGTGTGACAAATAAAATTGTTCCAATGGTATGTGGAACAGCTTTCAAAAACAAGGGTGTGCAAACAATGCTCGATCTTGTAATGGAGTTGATGCCAAGTCCGTTGGATAAAGAAAGTATCGTAGGAACTAATCCTGACACTGGCGAAGAAGTAACTCGTCGACCGGATGTGAAAGATCCTTTTACAGCTTTAGCATTTAAGATTGCAACCGATCCATTCGTAGGGCGTCTTTGCTTCTTCCGTGCTTACTCTGGACATCTTGATGCTGGTTCATACGTATTGAATACTCGTAGTGGTAACAAAGAACGTATCAGCCGTATCTTCCAAATGCATGCTAACAAGCAAAACTCAATCGAGTATATCGAGGCAGGTGATATTGGAGCAGCAGTAGGATTTAAAGACATCAAAACAGGAGATACTCTTTGCGATGAAAAGAACCCAATCGTTCTTGAAGCAATGAACTTCCCTGATCCAGTTATCGGTGTAGCAATTGAGCCTAAAACTCAAGCTGACGTGGATAAATTGGGTATGGCTTTATCAAAATTAGCTGAAGAAGATCCAACATTCCGTGTTAAAACTGACGAAGATTCTGGTCAAACCATTATCAGCGGAATGGGTGAGCTTCACTTGGAAATTATCCTTGACCGTTTAAAACGCGAGTTTAAAGTTGAGTGTAACCAAGGTGCGCCACAAGTAAACTACAAAGAGGCTATTACTTCTACAATCAATCACCGTGAGGTTTACAAAAAACAAACTGGTGGTCGTGGTAAATTCGCTGACATCGTTGTTACGATTGGACCAGCAGATGAAGGAAAAGAAGGTCTTCAGTTTATCAATGCAGTAGTTGGAGGTAACATTCCACGTGAATATATTCCATCTGTAGAAAAGGGATTTAAGACAGCCATGCAAAATGGTGTACTTGCTGGATATACAATGGATAGTTTAAAAGTTACACTTAGCGATGGTTCATACCACGCGGTTGACTCTGATTCATTGTCTTTCGAAATCTGTGCAAAAACAGCATTCCGCGAAGCTCTTCCAAAAGCTAAACCAGTACTTCTTGAACCAATCATGAAAGTAGAAGTGGTAACTCCAGAAGATTACATGGGAGATATCATTGGTGACTTGAACAAGCGTCGTGGTCAATTAGAAGGAATGGATAGTCGTGGTGGTGCTCAAGTAATCCGTGCAAAAGTTCCATTGAGCGAAATGTTCGGATACGTAACAACACTACGTACGATTTCTTCTGGACGTGCAACTTCAACAATGGAACCTTCACATTATTCTGAAGCTCCACGTAACGTTGCTGACGAAGTCATTGCGAAAGCAAAAGGTAAAACTGCAAATGTTTAATCGTTCTTTATAACCCCATGAGCCAGAAAATCCGAATTAAACTTAAGTCGTACGACTACAATCTTGTAGACAAATCGGCTGAGAAGATTGTTAAAACGGTAAAATCTACCGGTGCTGTAGTAAGTGGACCAATTCCACTTCCAACGAACAAAAAGATCTTCACTGTACTTCGTTCACCTCATGTGAATAAGAAGGCAAGAGAGCAGTTCCAACTTTGTTCATACAAGCGCTTGTTAGATATCTACAGTACAACTTCAAAAACAGTAGATGCTTTAATGAAATTGGAGCTACCTAGTGGAGTTGAAGTAGAGATTAAAGTCTAGTGCTTTAATTATTTGAATCATTGAATTTCTATCACACAATAAAATAAAATGTCAGGTCTAATCGGAAAAAAAATCGGTATGACCAGTATCTACAGTGCCGCTGGTAAGAACATACCATGCACAATCATAGAAGCTGGTCCTTGCGTAGTAACGCAAGTCAAAACCATCGAGAAGGATGGTTATAGCGCAGTTCAACTGGCGTTTGACGAAAAGAAGGAGAAGCATACCTCTGCTGCAATGAAAGGTCACTTTGCGAAAGCAAATACAGCACCTATGCGTAAAGTAGCTGAGTTTCGTTTCTTTGAAACAGAACAAACTTTAGGAAGCACAATCACTGTTGATTTGTTTACTGAAGGAGAATACGTAGACGTAATCGGAACATCAAAAGGAAAAGGATTCCAAGGTGTTGTAAAACGTCACGGATTTGGTGGGGTTGGTATGGCGACACACGGTCAGCATAACCGTCTTCGTGCACCAGGATCACTGGGAGCATCTTCTTATCCTTCACGTGTATTCAAAGGAATGCGCATGGCAGGACGTACAGGAGGAGCTCGTGTTAAGTTACAGAACTTAGCTGTTCTGAAAGTTTTACCCGAACAGAATCTAATCGTAGTTCAGGGAGCAATCCCAGGTCCGAAGGGTTCTTACGTAATGATCGAGAAGTAACATGGAACTCGCAGTATTTAACTCCAACGGTCAGGAGACCGGCCGTAAAGTGTCTTTGAGTAAAGACATTTTCGGAATCGAACCCAATGATCATGCGATCTATCTCGACGTTAAGCAAATTCTTGCTAACCGTCGTCAGGGAACACATAAATCTAAAGAGCGTAACGAAGTAAGTTACTCTACACGCAAACTAAAGCGCCAAAAGGGAACTGGTGGTGCTCGTGCAGGTAGCCGTAAGAACCCGTTGATGCCAGGTGGTGGTCGTATTTTCGGACCACGTCCACGTGATTATAGTTTCCGTCTAAACAAAAAAGTAAAGCAGTTGGCTCGTATGTCAGCTCTAACTTATAAAGCACAGGAAAATGGAATTGTACTAGTTGAGAACTTCAGCTTCGACAAGCCATCTACTAAGAACTACAATGCAATTCTAAGCAATTTGAAAGTAGCTGATAAGAAAACACTTATCGTTATTCCAGAATTGAATGAGAATATCTACTTGTCTTCTCGCAATCTTCAGCGTAGTAAAGTAGTTGTAGCGAGCGATTTGAATACATACGATATTCTTAATGCAGGAAGCATTGTGTTGTTCGAGAACTCTGTTAAAACGATTGAAAACCTCTTAGCACAAAACTGATATGAGCATCATTATCAAACCCATCATCACGGAAAAGATGACCGGCCAGTCTGAGAAGATGAACCGATTTGGATTTGTGGTTCATCCGGAGGCCAACAAAGTCGAGATAAAAACAGCCATTGAGCAATTATATGGCGTGACTGTAGAGAATATCCGCACGATGAAATACATCGGCAAAGTTAAAATGCGTAATACGAAAAGTGGTATTAACACCGGTCTTGTAGGTAACTGCAAGAAAGCGATTGTTTCCTTGAAAGCAGGAGATACCATTGACTTTTACAGTAACATTTGATAAGAAATGGGACTCAGAAAATTCAACCCAATTACTCCAGGTACCCGATTCAAGGTAGCTGATACTTACAGTGATGTAACAACCCGTGAACCGGAGAAATCATTACTAGTAAAGCAGAAAAAATCAGGTGGTCGTAACCACAGCGGAAAAATGACTATGCGCTACATTGGCGGTGGTCACAAGCAACGCTATCGTTTGATCGACTTCAAACGTGACAAACACGATGTACCAGCAATTGTTAAATCAATTGAGTACGATCCAAATCGTTCTGCACGTATTGCACTTTTGCAATATGCTGATGGAGAGAAACGCTACATCTTAGCTCCTAACGGACTAGAAGTAGGACAAACAGTTGTATCTGGAACTAAGGCTCCAGTAGAACCAGGAAATGCTCTTTTCTTAAGAGATATTCCACTCGGTTCTATGATTCATCACATTGAATTACGTCCTGGGCAAGGTGCTCAGCTAGTTCGTAGTGCTGGTGTGTCTGCTCAACTTGCTGCTAAGGATGGTAAATATGCAATTGTAAAATTACCTTCAGGTGAAACACGTATGATATTAGCCACATGTTTGGCTGTATTAGGAACGGTATCTAATCCTGATCATCGTCTAGTACGTTCTGGAAAAGCTGGTCGTACACGTTGGCAAGGTCGTCGTCCACGTAACCGTGGGGTATCAATGAACCCGGTAGATCACCCAATGGGTGGTGGAGAAGGACGTTCATCTGGTGGACATCCAAGAAGCCGTAACGGTATTCCTGCTAAAGGATACAAGACTCGTGCTCCTAAGAACCACAGCACGAAGTACATCATCGAGCGTCGTAAGAAATAATTTGTTCAACACCTGAGAATCAACACAAATGAGCCGTTCACTAAAAAAAGGACCCTTTATTGATTTCAAACTGGAGCGCAAAGTGTACTCCATGATTGAGTCAGGAAAAAAATCCGTAATCAAAACATGGGCACGCCGTTCCATGATTTCACCGGATTTCGTTGGACAAACAATCGCTGTTCACAATGGCAATAAATTCATCCCGGTTTATGTTACCGAAAACATGGTAGGCCACAAGCTAGGAGAATTTGCTCCTACTCGTACTTTCCGTGGCCATGCTGGTAACCGTAAGGACAAGGGAAGAAAATAATCATTAACGTTCTTTATCCAATAAACCATGGGAGCCAGAAAAAAACTCCGTGCCGATGCAATGAAGGCAGAACGCAAAACTGTTGCATTTGCCAAATTGAATAACTGTCCAACATCTCCGAGAAAGATGCGCCTAGTTGCGGATCTAGTACGTGGAGTAGATGTAGACCGTGCATTAGCCATTTTAAAGTTTACAAACAAAGAGGCGGCAATCCGTCTTGAGAAACTTCTTCTATCAGCAATTGCTAACTGGCAAGCTAAGAATGAAGGTCAACGTTTGGAAGACAGTAACGTCTTTGTAAAAGAGATTAAAGTTGATGGAGCACGTATGTTGAAACGCTTACGTCCAGCCCCTCAGGGTCGTGGATATCGTATTCGCAAACGTTCGAACCACGTAACTTTGGTTTTAGACACAAAAGTGGCAGCAGCTAATTAATTACTTTACAGACAACAACACATTACATGGGACAAAAATGTAATCCGATTGCTCTTCGTTTGGGCATCGTTCGTGGCTGGGACTCCAATTGGTATGGAGGACGTAACTACTCGGATAAACTTGTAGAAGACCACAAAATCCGTAAATATCTAAGCGCTCGTCTTGTAAAGGCAGGTGTATCTCGAATTATCATTGAGAGAACCCTGAAACTAGTTACTGTAACGATCAACACGGCACGTCCGGGAATCATTATCGGTAAAGGAGGTCAGGAAGTAGATAAGCTTAAAGAAGAGCTTAAGAAACTGACTAAAAAAGAAGTTCAAATCAATATCTTCGAAATCAAGCGTCCAGAGTTGGATGCACGATTAGTTGCAGATGGAATTGCTCGTCAGTTGGAAGGACGTATTTCTTTCCGTCGTGCAATGAAAACTGCAATTGCTTCAACCATGCGAATGGGAGCTGAAGGGATCAAGTGTAAAGTATCAGGCCGTTTAGGTGGTGCTGAGATGGCTCGTGTAGAAAGTTACAAAGAAGGCCGTACTCCACTTCATACACTTCGTGCTGATATTGATTATGCATTATCTGAAGCACATACAACTTATGGCCGTATCGGTATCAAAGTATGGGTGTGTAAGGGAGAGGTGTTTGGGAAACGTGATTTATCTCCAAACATTGGAATGTCTACACAAAAGAGCAGTGGTGGTGGAAACTCATCAGCTCCAGATCGCGATCGCGAACGTGGTGGACGCTCAAGAAATAAACGCAACAAATAAGCAAAACCTATTAAGAAGAGGGAAGCCAACGCTTCCCTTTTTTTTGTTTTTAGACTGTTGGTCACGAAAAAATCACTTGTTCATATGTGATGTAAGTGGCTACCATAAAGGGTTTTAAAGTTCTCACTGAAATAGGTGAAAATTTTTTATCTCTCCCTGTTGGATTATAAAAACAACTTACTATCTTTGCCGTCCCCAAAATACTGGGCATTCTGAATGCTGAGCCAAAAGGGGAGATCAGAAAATTAAGAAACACGCAATAAAACGAAGTACAGATGTTACAGCCGAAACGTACGAAGTACAGGAAGCAGCATAAAATGAAGATGCATGGAAATGCAACACGTGGACACGAGTTGGCATTCGGCTCTTTCGGAATTAAAGCGATGGAAGGTGTCTGGATGACAGCACGTCAGATAGAAGCTGCACGTATTGCTGTAACACGTTATATGAAGCGTGAGGGTCAGATTTGGATCCGAGTATTTCCTGACAAGCCAATCACCAAAAAACCTGCAGAGGTTCGTATGGGTAAAGGTAAAGGAGCACCTGAATATTGGGTAGCTGTTGTTAAGCCAGGAACCATCATTTTCGAAGCAGAAGGAGTTCCAATGGAAATTGCCAAAGAAGCTCTTCGATTAGCAGCACAAAAACTACCGGTAACGACGAAATTCATCGTACGCCGTGATTACGTAGAAGCAACTGCCTGATAAGTTATGAAACAAGTTCAAGTTCAGGAGCTTTCACTCGTTGAGTTGAAAGACAGAATCACAGAAGAAACACAAGTATTAGCTAAGATGGTATTTAACCATACAGTTTCTACTATTGAAAATCCACTGAAGATCCGTACTACACGTCGTGCAATAGCCCGTATGAAGACAGAACTTCGCAAGCGTGAACTCGCATCAACCGCTAATTAAGAAGCTGATGGAAGCTATTGAAAGAAACCTTCGAAAAGAGCGTACCGGATTGGTTCGCAGTAACAAAATGGACAAAACCATTGTTGTAGCTGTTGAGCGTAAAGTAAAACATCCGAAGTACGGTAAGTTTGTGAAGAAAACAACAACATTCTTTGCTCACGATGACAAGAATGAGTGCGGCATCGGAGATACCGTTAAAATCAGTGAAACCCGTCCAATGAGCAAGAACAAGCGTTGGAGAATGGTGGAAATTGTAGAGCGTGCGAAATAATTGAACCGAACAGAATCATAACTAAGTCATGATACAACAGGAATCTCGTCTTACAGTAGCGGATAATAGTGGCGCCAAAGAGGTGTTATGTATCCGCGTATTAGGCGGAACAAAGAAACGCTACGCTTCGGTAGGCGACAAGATAGTAGTTACAGTAAAACACGCATTACCATCAGGAAATGCAAAGAAAGGCTCCGTAACCAAAGCGGTTGTGGTACGCACGAAAAAAGAAATACGCCGCGCTGATGGCTCGTACATCCGATTTGATGACAATGCCGTGGTGCTGTTAAATAATAATGACGAATTACGAGGTACCCGTATTTTCGGACCGGTAGCACGTGAACTGCGTGAAAAACAGTTTATGAAAATCGTTTCCCTTGCACCAGAGGTACTTTAAATCAGCTACAGAGCGATGAAACTTCACATCAAAAAAGGAGATAAAGTAACAGTACTATCGGGTGACTCTAAAGGTCAGATTGGAGAAGTACGTGAAATTGATACTAAAAAAATGCGTGCTATTGTAATAGGCGTTAACATGATATCCAAACATGCTAAAGCGAGCACGAAATATCCGCAAGGCGGGATCATCAAAATGGAAGGACCTGTTCACATTTCCAACCTAATGTTGATCGAACCAAAAACCGGAAAACCTACCCGCACTGGCCGTAAAGCAGATGCTAATGGTAAAATGGTACGTTTTTCTAAAAAATCAGGGGAGATTATTAAGTGATGGAATACACACCTAACCTCAAAACCAAGTATCGCAAAGAGATTTCTGTTGCTTTACTGAACGAATTCGGGTACAAAAGCAAAATGCAAGTACCTAAATTGGAAAAGATCTGTATCAATCAAGGTATTGGTGCGGCTGTTTCGGATAAGAAACTGATTGATTCAGCTGTAGCTGAAATGACTATGATTACTGGTCAAAAAGCAGTTCCTACGAAATCGAAAAAAGATATTTCCAACTTCAAACTTCGTAAAGGAGTTGCAATTGGAGCTCGCGTTACTTTACGTGGCGACAAGATGTATGAATTCTTGGAAAGACTTATTGTGGTAGCTTTACCACGTATTCGTGACTTCCGCGGAATTAATGATAAAGGATTTGATGGTCGTGGAAATTACACTTTGGGTGTAACTGAGCAGATTATCTTCCCAGAAATCAACATCGACAAAGTAACACGTATCATGGGTATGGACATTACGTTTGTAACCAATGCGGAAACAGATAAAGAGGCATTCGCACTATTACGTGAGTTTGGTCTTCCTTTCAAAAATTTAAAAAAATAAGCGACCAATGGCTAAGGAAAGCATGAAAGCCCGCGAGGTAAAACGGGCGAAAATGGTTGAACGTTATGCTGAAAAAAGAGCAGCATTAAAAGCTGCAGGAGATTCAGTTGGACTTCAAAAGCTTCCACGCAACTCTTCGAAGATTCGTCTTCGTAATCGTTGCAAATTAACGGGTCGTCCTCGTGGATATATCCGTCAATTCGGATTGTCACGTATCACATTCCGTGAAATGGCATCTGATGGGAAAATCCCAGGGATTACAAAAGCCAGCTGGTAATTCGCTTAAAGAATCAATAAAATACAATTCAAAATGACCGACCCGATCGCAGATTATCTAACCAGGCTCCGGAATGCCATCAACGCTAACCATCGCGTAGCTGAAATTCCATCGTCGAAGATGAAACGTGAGATGACTAAAATCCTTTTTGAAAAAGGGTACATCCTCAGTTACAAATTCGAAGACGCATCAGCCACTGATCCACAGGGCACGATCAAAATCGCATTGAAATATCATCCGGTTACGAAAATCCCTGCAATTCGTACACTATCTCGTGTATCAAAACCAGGATTACGTAAATATTCACATGTGGCAAATATTCCACGCGTAATCAACGGATTAGGTATTGCCATTCTATCTACATCAAAAGGTGTGATGACCGATAAGGAAGCACGTCGTGAAAATGTAGGTGGAGAAGTTCTCTGCTACGTTTATTAATCGCCAAAGAGGAAAAGAATCATGTCACGTATTGGAAAAATGCCTGTCACGTTGCCAAAAGGAGTTACAGTTTCTGTATCGTCTAGCAATCTGATTACTGTAAAAGGGCCACTAGGCGAATTACATCAAGCTGTAGATCCTGCAATTCAACTTAGTGTTGAAGAAGGAAACGTAACAGTAACTCGTCAGAACGACGATAAAGATCAACGCGCTAAGCATGGTCTATATCGTTCACTTATTGCCAACATGGTAAAAGGTGTATCTGAAGGTTTTACAACAGAACAAGAATTAGTAGGTGTGGGTTACCGTGCTGCTAATACTGGACAACTTCTAGAACTTTCTCTTGGATATTCTCATAACATTACGTTTGAGTTACCGAAAGAAATTCAAGTTGAAACCAAAACTGAGCGTGGTAAGAACCCGCTTATCATTATGAAATCCACCGACAAACAATTACTGGGTATGGTGGCAGCTAAGATTCGATCATTACGTAAACCTGAACCATATAAAGGTAAAGGTATTAAGTTCGTAGGAGAAGAACTTCGCCGCAAAGCTGGTAAATCTGCTGGTAAGAAATAAGAATCATTACGGATCATGGCTATCACGAAAGAATACAGAAGAGCGCGAATCAAAGAGCGCATCCGCAAAGTGGTTGTTGGCGATGCTAATGCACCTCGCATGAGTGTTTACCGCAGCAACAAGGACATCTACGTTCAATTGATCGACGACAGTAAGGGTCACACCCTATTGGCTGCTTCTTCTTCTGAAGCATCGATTTCTTCTAAAAAAGTTAACAAGATCGAACAAGCTGCCTTAGTAGGGAAAGCTATTGCTGCGAAGGCCTTAGAAGCTGGAATCAGTGAAGTTCGCTTCGACCGAAATGGTTATCTTTACCACGGTCGGGTGAAATCTCTAGCCGAAGGTGCACGTGAAGGTGGTCTAAAATTCTAATCAGAACATGGCAAACGCAAATATCAAACGAGTTCGCTCCAGCGAAATTGAATTAAAAGACAAGCTGGTTGGCGTAAATCGTGTAACCAAAGTAACCAAAGGTGGTCGCGCCTTTACATTCTCAGCAATTGTTGTTGTTGGAAATGAAAAAGGAATTGTAGGACACGGACTTGGAAAAGCAAAAGAGGTAACTGATGCGATTAGCAAAGGTGTTGATGATGCTAAGAAGACTTTGATTAAAGTTCCAGTAATTAACGGAACTGTACCACATGAGCAAATTGGAAAATTTGGTGGAGCATTGGTTTTCTTGAAACCTGCTGCACATGGAACTGGTGTAATTGCTGGTGGTGCGATGCGTGCTGTATTAGAGAGTGTAGGTATTACCGACGTTCTTGCAAAATCAAAAGGATCATCTAATCCACACAACGTGGTTAAAGCAACAATTGATGCTTTAAGCCAAATGCGTGATCCAGCAACCATTGCTCAACAGCGTGGTATTACAATGGAAAAAGTATTCAACGGATAATAGTTGCCTCCCATGTCAAAACTAAAAATCACTCAGATAAAAAGCGGTATTGACCGTCCGGAGCGTCAGAAATTGACTCTACGTGCTCTTGGGATTCGCAAAATGCACAATCCAGTTGAGCATGAAGCCACTCCACAGATTCTTGGAATGGTAAATAAAATTAAACATCTGGTTTCTGTAGAAGAAATCTGAAAAAAATCATTGAGAAATGAACCTCAGTAATCTTAAGCCGGCAACTGGCTCAGTAAAAAGCAGCAAGCGGATTGGTCGTGGACAAGGTTCCGGTCGTGGTGGTACATCTACCCGTGGACATAAAGGAGCTAAGTCACGTTCAGGATATTCAAGTAAGGTAGGTTTTGAAGGAGGTCAAATGCCACTTCAACGTCGAGTTCCTAAATTTGGATTTAAGAACATCAATCGTGTTGAATACCGTGGTATCAACCTCGATACACTTCAGAAACTTGCTGAAGAGAAGAAACTGGATGCTATCACATTTGAAACGCTTCAACAAAACGGTTTAGCTTCTAAAAATGACCGAATTAAAGTATTAGGACGTGGAGAATTGACAGCTAAATTAGCTATCACAGTTCACGCTTATACAGCTTCTGCAAAAACAGCTATTGAATCACTTGGCGGTAGCGCTACAATCATTGCCTGATGAAGAATCTGATCAATACCATCAAGAACATATACAAAGTAGAGGAGCTTCGTACCAAAATTGGCAATACGCTTCTTTTCCTGCTCATTTATAGACTGGGCTCGTTCGTGGTATTGCCTGGTGTTGATCCAACTGCATTAAACGTATTGAAGCAACAAACTTCAGAAGGGATTCTAGGATTACTCAATATGTTTTCAGGTGGGGCATTTTCCAATGCTTCCATCTTTGCATTGGGTATCATGCCATACATCTCTGCTTCAATTGTTATTCAGCTTTTGACTATTGCTGTTCCATATTTCCAAAAAATGCAGAAAGAAGGGGAGAGCGGCAGAAAAAAGATGAATCAATTTACTCGTTACCTAACCGTTATTATTACTGCGTTTCAGGCACCGGGTTATTTAGCGAATCTTAATAGCCAGCTTGGAGTAAATGCCATTTCTGATCATACCGCATTTTTCTGGATATCTTCTACTATTATTCTAGTTGCTGGTACCATGTTTATTATGTGGTTAGGAGAGCGAATTACTGATCGTGGAATTGGTAATGGTATTTCATTAATTATCATGGTTGGTATCATCGCCAATCTTCCAGCTGCTATTTTAGCTGAGTTTGGTTCACGTGTTGAGCAACAAGGTGGTGGTATGGTAATGTTCTTACTAGAACTTGTTATTCTATTGTTCATCGTAATCATGTCGATTATGCTTGTTCAAGGAGTTAGAAGAATACCAGTACAAGTAGCTAAACGTATCCAAGGAAATAAACAAGTTGGTGGAGCTCGTCAGTATATTCCGTTACGTGTAAATGCAGCGGGTGTAATGCCAATCATTTTTGCTCAAGCAATTATGTTTATCCCTATTACAATTGTAGGGTATGCTGGAATTGAATCTTTACAAGGGGTAATGGCAACATTCTCTAACGTGACAGGTTTCTGGTATAACTTCTCATTTGCAGTAATGATTATACTCTTCACTTATTTCTATACAGCTATTACGGTTAATCCGAAAAATATGGCTGAAGAAATGAAACGTAGTGGAGGATTTGTACCGGGAATTCAACCTGGTCGTCAAACAGCTGAATTCATCGACAGTATTATGTCACGTATTACACTTCCGGGTGCAGTATTCTTAGCAGTAGTAGCAATTCTACCTGCTTTGGCCATGATGATCGGTGTGACAAATAAATTCGCACAATTTTACGGAGGAACATCTCTTCTAATTTTAGTAGGGGTTGTTTTAGATACACTTCAACAAATTGAAAGTCATTTATTGATGCGTCAATACGATGGTTTGATGAAGAGTGGAAGAATCAAGGGGCGTGCAAACGCAGCTTCTCCGGTAAGTATGGCTAGCTAACAATTTTTTTGGATGATCTATTACAAGACCGCCGAAGAAATTGAACGCATAAGAATTAGTTCTTTACTTGTTGCCCGCGCCCTAGCGGAAGTTGCCAAAATCATCGGCCCTGGGGTAACCAGTTTGCAGCTGGATAAAATTGCTGAGGAATTCATTCGTGATAATGGAGGAGTTCCTGCTTTTAAAGGTTATGGAGGGTTTCCAAATTCCTTATGTATTTCACCTAATGATCAGGTTGTACATGGGATACCAGATAATCGTCCTTATGAATCAGGAGAAATTATTTCTGTTGATTGTGGAGTTTTAAAAGATGGATTTTATGGGGATTCTGCCTATACATTCGGTATTGGTGAGGTTCCTGAAGCATCCAAGCAATTAATGCAAGTGACCAAAGAGAGTTTACTTCGAGGAATCGGGGTTGCACTACCTGGAAAACGTTTGCATGATATCAGCTACGAAATTCAGACCTATTGCGAAAAACATGGATATTCAGTTGTTCGTGAATTAGTTGGTCATGGAATTGGTAAAAATCTACATGAATCACCCGAAGTGCCAAACTTTGGAAAACGTGGTTCAGGGATTAAGCTACAGGAAGGGTTAGTGATTGCAATTGAACCTATGATTAATATGGGAACGAAGAATGTAGTTCACGGAAAAGATGGTTGGACCATACGAACCGCGGATAAGAAACCTTCAGCACATTTTGAACATACGATTGCTATTCAAAAAGGCAAGGCAGATATTCTTTCTTCATTTGAATATGTTGAAGAAGCTCTGAAAGAACGAAATGAATTGGTAGTTTAACATAAAAACGAATAATAAACGTGTCAAAACAGTCCTCCATCGAGCAAGACGGAACCATTATCGAATCATTGTCGAATGCAATGTTTCGTGTGGAACTGGAGAACGAGCACGTTATCATTGCACACATATCTGGAAAGATGCGTATGCACTATATCAAGATTTTACCCGGTGATAAGGTAAAAGTGGAGATGTCTCCATACGATTTGTCAAAAGGTCGGATAACTTATCGCTACAAATAATAACACAATGAAAGTAAAAACCTCCATTAAGAAACGGAGTGTGGACTGCAAGATTGTACGCCGCAAAGGGAGACTTTATGTAATCAACAAAAAGAATCCTAAGTTCAAACAACGTCAAGGATAAGCACCAAACAGCATACAACATGGCTCGTATTTCCGGAATTGACCTTCCTAAAAATAAGCGTGGAGAAATTGGACTGACCTATATATTTGGGATCGGCCGCTCTACAGCACAGAAAATCCTCAATGAAGCAGGAATTTCCTTCGATAAAAAAGTATCGGAGTGGAATGATGATGAATTAGGAAAGATCCGTGATATCATTAACAATACGTTTAAAGTAGAAGGTGCACTTCGTTCAGAAGTTCAGTTGAACATTAAGCGTTTAATGGATATCGGATCCTATCGCGGTATTCGTCATCGTTCTGGTTTACCAGTTCGTGGACAAACCACTAAAAATAATGCACGTACCCGGAAAGGGAAGAAGAAAACAGTTGCCAACAAGAAGAAGGTAACTAAATAATATTCCTGAATCCGAAACAATCGTAGAATCCATTAAGAAATGGCTAAAACAACCAAAACAACCAAGAAGCGTGTTGTTAAAGTGGAAGCAGTGGGTCACGCTCACATTAATGCAACCTTTAACAATATTATTGTATCCCTCACCAACACAAGTGGCCAGGTAATTTCCTGGAGTTCAGCTGGCAAGATGGGATTTCGCGGATCTAAGAAAAACACACCCTATGCGGGTCAAATGGCTGCAGGCGACTGTTCAAAAGTTGCTTACGACCTAGGTCTTCGCAAAGTGAAGGTGTTTGTTAAAGGACCAGGCGGTGGTCGCGAATCTGCAATTCGTACAATCCACAATAGCGGTATCGAAGTAAGCGAAATCGTTGATGTAACACCGGTACCACATAATGGTTGCCGTCCACCAAAACGCCGCCGCGTTTAATCATTCATTTTAACAATACAACCTCATGGCAAGATATATCGGCCCGAAATCCAAGATCGCCCGTAAGTTCCGTGAACCAATCTTTGGTCCGGACAAGGTGCTCACGAAGAAAAACTATCCTCCCGGAATGCATGGGAACTCTAAGAAGCGTCAAAAAGTTTCTGAATATGGAGTTCAGCTTCAGGAGAAGCAAAAAGCAAAATATACTTACGGAATCCTTGAGAAACAATTTGCGTTAATTTTTGACCGCGCAAGTCGTGCACAAGGAGTAACAGGTGAGATGTTGCTTAAATTAATTGAAGCTCGTTTAGACAATGTAGTTTACCGTTTAGGTCTTTCTAATACACGTTCAGGCGCTCGTCAATTAGTTTCTCATCGTCACATTACAGTAAACGGAACAGTAGTTAACATACCATCTTATACTTTGAAAGCAGGTGATAAAATCGCTGTGCGTGAGAAGTCTAAATCAATGGAAGTTATTCAGAATGCTGTTTCTGGACATACCAACAAATATTCATGGTTGGAATTTAATGCATCATCACTCAGCGGAACATTCTTGAATTATCCAGAACGTGAACTGATTCCTGAGAACATTAAGGAACAACTGATTGTGGAATTGTACTCGAAATAATTCGTTACACTTCTCTTACCTCACCATTCAAACCACGAATACTATGGCTATACTGACTTTTCAACGTCCCGACAAAGTAATCATGATCTCTTCAACTGATCAACATGGTCAGTTTGAGTTCAGACCACTTGAACCAGGGTATGGAATTACAGTTGGTAATGCTCTCCGTCGGATTCTTCTTTCTTCATTAGAAGGATTTGCCATTACTTCAATAAAAATTGAAGGAGTGGAACATGAATTCTCCACCATTAAAGGCGTGGTTGAAGATGTTACTGAGATCATTCTAAACCTTAAACAAGTTCGCTTTAAACGTCAGATCGATAGTACTGAGCACGAAAAAGTTGTGATCAGCCTTAATGGTCAAAGCCAATTAACAGCGGGCGACATTGGTAAATTCACTTCATCATTTCAAGTTTTAAATCACGATTTTGTGATCTGTAACATGGATCCATCTGTGAACTTGAAAATGGAAATAACCATTGACAAAGGTCGTGGATATGTTCCAGCGGAAGAAAATCGTCCAGCTACACAACAAATTGGATTAATTCCAATTGACTCTATTTACACTCCAATCCGTAATGTAAAATACTCAGTAGAAAACTACCGTGTTGAGCAAAAAACGGATTATGAGAAACTGATTATCGAAATCACAAGTGATGGATCTATCCATCCGAAAGATGCTTTGAAAGAAGCAGCTAAGATTTTGATACAGCACTTCATGTTATTCTCTGATGAGAAGATTACAGAAGACGTAGAAGAAAAAGTAACGACTGAAGAATTTGATGAAGATATCCTTCACATGCGTCAACTTTTGAAAACTCGTTTAGTTGATATGGATTTAAGTGTACGTGCATTAAACTGCCTTAAAGCAGCTGATGTAGATACTATCGCTGATCTTGTATCATACAACAAAAATGACCTATTGAAATTCCGCAACTTTGGTAAGAAGTCGTTGACTGAACTTGAAGAACTAGTTCAAAGCAAGCAATTGAACTTCGGAATGAATTTGGCCAAATACAAACTCGACAAAGACTAATCACAGCCCGAGAGGCTAAAGAACATTACATTGCATCATGAGACACGGTAAAAAATTAAATCACCTTGGTCGCACCGCACCGCACCGGAAAGCGATGATGGCGAATATTGCAAGTTCATTGATTCTACACAAACGAATCAATACTACACTTGCTAAAGCCAAAGCGCTGCGCGTATATGTTGAACCTTTGATTACCAAATCAAAAGAAGATACTACACATAGCCGTCGTACCGTATTTGCTTATCTTAAAGACAAGCATGCAGTTGCTGAGTTATTTCGCGACGTTTCAGTGAAAATTGCTGACCGTCCAGGTGGATACACACGTATCATTAAACTTGGTAACCGTTTAGGCGATAATGCTGAAATGGCGATGATTGAGTTGGTTGACTACAACGAAAATCTTCAAAAAACTGCGAAAGCAAAAGTTGAGAAGAAAACTCGTCGTAGTGGTGGGGCTAAGAAAAAAGCTGATGCTCCTTCTACACCGGCAGCTGAAACAGCATCTGAATCGGAAGAAACAGCAGCTGAGTGATGTCATCAACATTGTGAACATTTTGAAAGGATAAAGCCAAGTGGTTTTATCCTTTTTTTTTGATCTTGCCCACGAAAATTATGCAAACAACAATCCCCAAAACAGCAGTACTATTATTGGAAGATGGAATGGCATTTTACGGCAAGGCTGTAGGAAAACCATTCACTTCAACCGGTGAAATTTGTTTTAATACCGGTATGACTGGGTATCAAGAAATATTTACTGATCCATCCTATTTAGGACAAATTGTAGTTGCTACACATGTTCATATTGGGAATTATGGTGTTAATGATTTAGAAACAGAATCAAATTCAATTAAGATTGCTGGATTAGTTTGTAAAAGCTTTTCTAATCATTTTTCTCGGATTCCTGCTCAAGGTTCTTTAACGGAATATTTTGAACAACAGACAATTCCAGCCATTGAAGGAATTGATACACGTGCAGTAGTTCGGTATATTCGAGATAAGGGTGCAATGAATGCAATCATATCGAGTGAGACCACTAACTTAGAAGAGCTTAGTACTCTATTGAAAAATGTCCCTTCTATGGAAGGTTTGGAGCTTTCATCTCAAGTGTCTACTCTTGAGCCATATTCAGTTGGTGATGAAACTTCAACATATCGCGTTGCATTGCTTGATCTGGGTGTTAAAAGTAATATCATCCGCTGTCTAACGGAAAGAGATTGTTATGTTCGAGTATTCCCGGCTAAGACTAGTTTTTCAGAAATGATGGATTTTACCCCTGATGGCTTTATGTTATCGAACGGGCCTGGAGATCCAGCAGCTATGGGTTACGCAATCGAAACAGTAAAAGAAATACTCCAAAGCCAAGTACCTATGTTTGGTATATGCTTAGGACATCAGGTTTTTGCTAAAGCGATGGGAATAAGCACCTATAAGATGTTTAATGGACATCGTGGAATCAATCATCCAATAAAAAATATTATCACTGGATTATGTGAGGTAACATCACAAAATCATGGTTTTGCAGTTAATGCTGAAGAAGTAAAAAATCATCCTGAAATAGAAATTACACATGTCCATTTAAATGATCAAACCATAGCAGGTATTCGTCATAAAAATGGGAATGCTTTTTCAGTACAATATCATCCTGAATCTTCCCCTGGTCCACATGATTCGCGCTATCTTTTCGACCAGTTTACATCACTCATGGCACAAACTAAAAAAGCGACTATTTTACACTCTTAATTTTAAAAAAGATGAGTTCAATTGCACATATTCACGCCCGTCAAATATTAGATTCGAGAGGCAATCCCACAGTTGAAGTAGATGTAATCACAGAAAGTGGTTCGATAGGAAGAGCAGCTGTTCCTTCAGGAGCATCTACTGGAACACATGAGGCAGTAGAATTACGCGACGGGGATAAAAAACGCTATTTAGGTAAAGGTGTTGAAAATGCAGTAAACAATGTTAATTCAACACTAGCAGAGGAATTAATAGGCATGGAAGTAAGTGATCAACGCTTGCTCGATATGACTATGATAGATTTAGATGGTTCAGAGAATAAAGCAAACTTAGGAGCCAACGCCATTTTAGGAGTATCGTTGGCGGCAGCAAAAGCTGCAGCTGCAGAATCAGGTCAACCACTTTACCGCTATGTTGGAGGAGTGAATGCTGCTTTATTGCCTGTTCCTATGATGAACATCCTAAATGGAGGTTCACATGCCGATAACAGTATCGACTTTCAAGAATTTATGATTATGCCTGTTAATGCACGTTCTTTTTCGGATGCATTGCGAATGGGTACTGAAGTATTTCACCATTTGAAAACAGTCTTAAAGAAAAAAGGCATGTCGACAAATGTGGGTGATGAAGGAGGTTTTGCTCCAAATATGAAGTCGAATGAAGAAGCTATCATGACGGTTTTGGAAGCTATTGAAAAAGCAGGATATCGACCAGGTGAGGATATTTATATAGCAATGGATGCTGCCGCTTCAGAATTTTACAATGCTGAAGAGAAAGTATATCATTTCAAAAAGTCGAGTGGAGAAAAATTGACTTCTTCACAAATGGTTGATTACTGGGCAGATTGGGCAAAGAAATATCCAATCTTATCGATAGAGGATGGCCTAGCAGAAGATGATTGGGATGGTTGGAAATTATTGACTAAAAAAACGGGTGAAAAGATTCAACTTGTAGGAGATGATCTTTTTGTAACCAACGTTGATCGTTTACAACAAGGAATAGATAAGAATATCGCTAATTCTATCTTGGTAAAAGTGAACCAGATAGGAACATTAACCGAAACTATAAATGCAGTTCAAATGGCGATGAATAATAGCTATACTGCAGTAATGAGTCATCGTTCTGGAGAAACAGAAGATACAACCATCGCCGATTTAGCCGTAGCACTTCGTTGTGGTCAAATTAAAACAGGCTCTGCTTCACGCAGCGACAGGATTGCAAAATACAATCAGTTATTGCGTATTGAGGAGATGTTAGGTGATGCAGGTCGTTACCATGGAACTGATATTTTAAAGAAAGGATGATGAATCTAAATATCGGAAAAGCTTTTCAGTGGGGATTTTTGATATTGGCATTGAGCCTCATTCTGATACCATTCTTAGGCTTATCATTATATGCCCAGCCTCAGTTTGATGATTTTTCGATTTGGTACACCACCCATGCTCATTCATATTTTGAAGCTCAAGCTAGTTGGTATTTAAACTGGTCGGGACGATATACTGCTTTTGGTTTGATTAGTATTTTCGACCCTATCGTATATCATAATACTCATGGATTTAGCGTAGTAGCCATCTGTATTCAATTGGCATTTTTGTCCTCGCTTTATTATGCAGTACGGAGCTTTTTTCCAAGCCAAACAAATAAATTAAGCGTTTTTACACTGTTTGTTTGTATTGCTTTAGCTTATTATTGGCAACTCCCCTCCCCTTCTGAAGCATTCTATTGGATTCCATCGACTTTTTCCTATCAACTTGGAATAATCTTATCGCTGTTATTTTTCAGCATACTCTGGAAAAACATTCACGGAATAAGCTCCAAACAGATGGGCTTACTTGTCCTTTTATCAGCAGCATTACCTGGAACTAACGAAATTTCATTAGTCATTTTTATGGTGCTTTTGGGAGTAACTGTTGTTCTTAATTTGATTGATACACGAAAGATAAATCGGTCTTTACTAGTATTACTAGCCATTGGAATCGTGTTTTCGATTTTCTCAATTAAAGCACCTGGCAATGCAGTTCGTGCATTAGAATTGAAAGAAAACACGCATGCTCATATTGAAGATATTGGATTTGCAGTTAACACTTCGGTTTCAATTATTAAAGAACAAGTGTTGAACTTATTCATGAGAAGTCCATTTCTTCTTATCTCTTTGTTATTTGCTTGGTTAATTTCTACAGTTGATTTGAAAAAATCGTTGAAGTTAAAACCAATATATATAGTTGGATTTGCGGCTATTTGGGTAGGACTTTACTTTCTAATCCACATTCCATACATCTATAAATCAGGGATAATTCATATGCCAGGAAGAATAGCCAACATTACCCAGATAGTCTTTATTCTTGGCTTTTGGGGAATATTAGCTCTATTCATTAAACATCTAAATATAGATGTGAGAAATGCACAGGTTTTTGGAGGAGTGATATACTTAATTCTTACAGTGCACTTACTTTTTCAATTTATACTACCTAATAAAATACAGTCTGCAACTCGTGATTTATTCTCTGGCAATGCACGAAACTATGCTCAGAAAATGCAAGCTCGTTTTGACTTATTAGAGAAAAGTGAGGGAAAACACGTTGCTGTTGAATCCATAGAGAATATACCCAACACCATTTTTATTGCTGACATAACAGCCGATTCAAATGCGGTAAGGAATAAACAGGTTTCTCTTTACTTCAATTTAGCTTCGGTAAAGATGGATTCAACACTTGTAAGTGGATATTAATTTTTAGGTTTTTCTTCCCAATTGCCTGCTTTATCCTTGACGATATACAAAGGACGTTTACGAGTTTCATCATAAATCCGCCATAGGTATTCTCCAATGATACCTAGCATGATCATAATCATACCTCCAATTACTAATATTAGAATAACTATAGGTGCATATCCTTTAAAAGGAATTTGATTAATCATGCGAGCATAAAGGACAATAAAAGCATATAAAAAGCCGATGAAAGCAGTCCCTATTCCGGCAATAGACATAAACCGAATAGGCATATAAGATGTATTAAGGGAGCCATCGATGAAGTATTTAAGCTTTTTACCAAAACTCCATTGAGATTTCCCAATTGTCCGCTTTATTCGTTTATATGGAAGGAAACGAATATTGAATCCCATCCAAAGAATATCACCCTGAAAAAAGCGATTCCTTTCATCTATAGATGCAAAAACATCAATAGCCGCGCGATCTAGCATAACGAAATCGAAACCACCTTTAGGCATTTTAGGGTTTGCGATTTTCATGAACCGATAGAAAACGGCTGAAGTCATGTTAGCCATAACTGAATCTTCACGATCCATTCGATAGCAAACAACGATTTGACTATTATCCTTCCAAGCCGCAATCATATCAGTAATTAGGCTTACTGGATCTTGCAAATCGGCCGACATAATAACAGCGGCATCGCCAGTACAATGTTGAGTTCCAGCAATTATAGCTGGCACTTGTCCAAAATTCCTAGAAAAGGAAAGAGCTTTAATTCGAGGATTAAGTTGACTAACTTCTTGAATTTCTTCCCAAGATCCATCATCTGAACCATCGTTAATAAGGATGATTTCAAAATCCAAATCAGTATGTGATTCGTGCATTAACGAAGCAAGCTTTTCGCAGGTAATGCTTATAGAGCCTTTGTTTCGGAATACAGGAAGAATGAAGGAAATTAATCGCATATGTAACAAGTTTATCGAGCAGGAACACCTACAACACGATGCCCCGAAGGTACAGAACGGTTTACGACTGCCCCAGCACCAACTACACAATTATCACCTATTTCTATTTTGGGAAGAATAATAGCACCAGCCCCAACAAAGGTCGAATGCCCTATTTTCGCACCTCCCAGTATGGTAACGCTTGGAGAAATTTCCGAAAAATCACCTATAGAAACATCGTGAGTGAGAAGTGAATTTAGATTAATTAAACAACCTTTACCAATGGAAACTCCGGGTTCGATAACAACCTGTTGAAGAATACAACAACCTGTACCAATTTCAACTTCATACTGGGAAATACTAGAATCTGGATCAATTAAGCTAATGGGTTCGGCACCCAAACCTTGCATTTTTTGGTGTATTTTCAACCGATTTACAGGACCGCCAACAGCATTAACAAAACGCAAATCACCATGAGCGAAATACTGTTTTAATTCCTCTTCGCTACGAATAACATGGAAATTACGTGAAATAAGTGAGGTGGTATCATTGCTATAATCATCAAAAAAAACAACCTGCTTACTTAAATCTAATCGATCGATTAGAGGTAGAAGTTGTTTTGCAAAACCACCAGCACCAACTATCAGCATATTTGAGAACGGATACAATCGGAAATGGTAAGAATGTGTTCGCTTGCCAAGTCGGGATAAAGTGGTAAGCAGAGCACTCTTTTAGAAATTTCTGAAGCATAATCGTCAACTAAATTATTCGTCACATAATTTAATGTATTCAACGATGGATAGAAATATCGTCTAGGGATTATTTGTTTCTCGTTCAGCGCCTTAACTACTTTAAGCAAATCGGTTTCTGTTTGAAATACAATTGGGTAATATGCATAATTGTATTTAGTTGTACCGGCTTGAATTTTCAAGTGTTGAATTGGTAATCCAGCTAAACTGGAAGTATACAGATCAGAAAGTGATTTACGAGATTCTATTATCTGATTGATTTTGGGCATTAAACACAAGCCCATTGCTGCTTGAAACTCAGAACTTTTCCCATTTACACCAACACCAAAAAATGCTTCTGGTCCATTGTGTCCGAAATTACGCATGTAACTTATCTTATGGGCTAATTCATCATCATTCGTAATAATTCCGCCACCTTCGATTGTGTGGAAAAGCTTAGTTGCATGAAAGCTTAAAGTGGAAATATCACCATAATTTAAAACAGACTGATTATTATACTCTACACCAAAAGCGTGAGCTGCATCGTAAATTACTTTAAGACCTTTACGTTTTGCGAGTGCTTCGATTTCCTCAACTGGACATGGGTTTCCATAAACATGGGTAATTAAAATACCTGTAGTTTGAGGTGTGATAACTTTTTCGATAGTTTGAGCAGTAACCGTAAGCGAAAGCGGATCAATATCAGCGAAAACAGGCTTACAATTTTCCCAAACAAGGCAACTCGTAGTTGCTACATAAGAGAAAGGAGTTGTAATAACATCACCCGATAAACCAGCTGCTTTTATAGCTATTTGAAGGGCAATAGTACCATTATTTACAAAAAAGAAGTGCTTTACACCCAAAAACTGGCGAATTTGAGATTCTAATTCTAGCACCAACGGACCATGATTAGTGAGGTGCCCTCTTTCCCAGATGCCTTCTAGATACTTCACATATTCCTCCAAATCAGGCAGGAACGACTTCGTGACATTAATCATTTACGGATAAGAATGAATAAAACAATACCCAACCAAATGTAGCATATTTTCTATACTGGCTTTTAAAAAGGAAAACAAGAGTGAATATCGATTTATCAGCCTTCGAATATGGAAAACAAATACAATTAAAAACTGTTAGTAGGGGAATGAATTGAGTATACTTGTAGCGCTTTTTAAATAACCTTTTTTAAACCTTCTATGCCATCATCTTTAAAGCAAAAATTCTCAGAAAAAAATAGTGCACTTGCTGCTAATTTAAAATCCACAATGGCTGAATACGGCACATTGAAAATTGGCGAGATTACTTTAGGACAAGTTTATTCTGGGATGAAAGGGATGATTGGGATGATTACCGAAACATCCAAATTGGATCCAGAGGAAGGCATTCGTTTTCGTGGATTAAGTATTCCAGAGCTGAGAGATAAACTACCCAAAGCCCCAGGCGGAAATGAGCCGCTTCCTGAAGGTATCTTTTATCTTATGTTGACAGGAGAAGTTCCAACGGATTTTCAAGTTCGTGAACTTAGTGCTGATTGGGAAAGTAGAAGTCAGGTACCTGAGCATGTTTTTAAAATGCTAGATGCATTACCAATTTATACGCATCCGATGACTCAGTTTAGCGCTGCAGTTTTGGCCATGCGTACCGATTCGGTATTTGCACATGAGTATGAAAAAGGCATCAACAAAAAAGATTATTGGGATCCAATGTTTGAGGATTCAATGAATTTAATTGCTCGATTACCACGAGTTGCTTCATACATATACAGAAGAACTTATCATAATAACGTTCAGATTGAGCCATTAAAAGGAGCTGATTGGTCTGCGAATTTTGCTCATATGATGGGCTATGATAGTCATGAGGTTGCCGAATTGATGCGTTTGTATTTAACTATACATGCTGATCATGAAGGTGGAAATGTTTCGGCTCATTCTACCCATTTGGTAGGATCGGCATTAAGTGATGCTTACTATTCATTTTCTGCAGGTTTAAATGGATTAGCTGGCCCGCTTCACGGATTGGCTAATCAAGAAGTAATTCGTTGGATATTGGAACTTCAGAAAGATTTAGGCGGAGGACTTCCAACAAAAGAACAAATCGAACAATACGTAAATAAAACACTCGCCGAAGGAAAAGTTGTTCCTGGATACGGTCATGCTGTTCTTAGAAAAACAGATCCTCGTTTCATAGCTCAAATGGAATTTGCCAAGAAATACATGCCTGATGATGATATCGTGAATATTGTTTGGCGCGTGTATGAAGTTGTTCCAGAGATTTTAGGTTCTATTAAGAAGATACAAAACCCTTGGCCCAATGTGGATGCACATTCGGGTGCACTTTTAATACATTATGGAATTAAAGAATACGATTTCTTTACTGCCTTATTTGGTGTTTCAAGAGCCTTAGGTGTGTTAGCCCAACTTACTATTAGTCGAGCAATGGGATTACCAATTGAACGTCCCGGTTCAATCACAACCGATTGGATTAAAGCTAAAATTGCCAGTTCTCAAGTGAATTCCTAAAGATTCAGCAATAAAAAACCCGGATTCTATACTAGGATCCGGGTTTTTTATTTTTATAAAGGTCTACTTCCTTTTTAAAACTGCAGTAAGACTGAGACCAAATGGGAAAGTGATGTATTTTTCAATCTTACGTTCAAACGGAATTACGTATTTATCATAAACTCCACCTTGGTTTTTCACAAGAGAAACACCTTCGGAAGTATTGAGTTTGCGTTTTAGCACTTTGAAGAACAAGAATGAGCCAGCAACACCAATTGGATCATTATACCACATTTTCTCGGTTTCATATAGATCCGGATTAATGGCTTCGCGAAGCATTTTCTTAGTATACCGACGGTAATGTCCTAGTGATTCGTCGTGACCAGAAAAAAGAAATGGAAGCGCGGGAACTTCAATTAAAACGTAACCACCTTTTTCGATTAGTGTAGCTGTATGATCAAGCGCTTCACGATGTTTTTCGATATGCTCTAACACGTGAATGAACACGACAGTATCGAACTTGCCGTATGTTTCGGGTTTTAGGTTGAATAAATCCTCGTTATCGAAACGTACATTATCAGGAAAACGAAAGTTATCTTGATGTTGGGCATATAAACCATCTGAAGGTTCAATAGAAACCAAACGATCAAGCTTAATTCCTGATTTTAGAATTTCAGCAGTAAAACCACGATCTCCGCTTCCAACCTCCAAAATATTCTTTCCCATAAAGGAATGAACCAAGTTGTATTGATAAGAACGATAGTTAGTTAATGAGCCCAGCCCTTTTTCGTGCTGAAAGGTCCAGTCCATTCCATGGATATAATTATCCTCTGCTTTCATTCTCTTGTGCTTTTGATTTTTTCAAATGTAAGTATTAATTCCTTGGCCGAAAACGTGTTCGTTTGCTCGTTAATCGACTTATTTTTTTGAAAGTCGGTGTCGCAAATAGCCAATAACCATGGGCATTACAGACAATAGTACTATGCCGATAACAACCGCTTCGAAGTGTTTTTGGAAGAACTCGAGATTTCCTAAAAAGAAGCCAGCCAAAGTCATGGTAGTTATCCATAAGAACCCTCCAGCTAAATCAAATGGAAGAAATTTCTTTTTATAATTCATCTGACCAACACCGGCAACAAAAGGTGTAAATGTTCGAACAATCGGGACAAAACGAGCCATGATGATAGCTTTGGTGCCGTATTTTTCAAAAAAGCTATGTGTTTGATCGATGTAAGCTTGTTTCACAATGTTCTTTCCACGGAATTTCCAGCCTACGACTTTAGAACCAGCGAAGCGGCCAATGGTATAATTAACGTTATCACCCAATACAGCGGCAAATATTAGAAGAGCAATAAGTACAATCACATTGAGTTCAGAACCCGGACGAGCGCATATTGCACCAGCGGCAAATAAAAGTGAATCGCCCGGCAAAAAAGGCATCACGACTAAACCCGTTTCAACAAAAATGATCAAGAATAGAATCGCGTAAATAGCTGAACCATAATCCAAAACGAGTTGATCGAGATGGGAATTGATATGCAAGATAAAATCGAGCAGAGAAGTTAGAAATTCCATAGGGCGGCAAAATTAGCTTAATTGACAGGCAAATCCTTCAACCAATCAACAAATAAAGCCATAGCTCTAGCCCGATGACTAATCGAATTCTTTGTGGTAACGGGCAATTCGGCAAAACTAAGTTCAAATCCTTCGGGAATAAATATGGGATCATATCCAAAACCACCATCACCAGTAATCTGCTCCGCAATCCTTCCTTTCACTTCACCTTCAAATACATGTTCTCTATTTCCATCCACATAAGCAATTACGGTAATAAACCTAGCTTCACGATTGGAATGACCTTTTAGTTCTTTAAGTACCTTTTGCATATTCGCTAAAGCATTTCTTTCTATACCTGCATAATGTGCAGTATCAACACCCGGATTATCATCTAATGCTTTCACTAATAAACCAGTATCGTCGGCAAAACAAGGATGACCGGTTAGCTGAAAAAGTGTTTTTGCTTTTTGAAGTGCGTTGCCCGAAATTGTACCTGTAGTTTCAGGAAGTTCTTGAGTAAAACCTATATCAGATAAGCTTTTCAGAATTATTTGAGAAGGCAGAATTGCCTGTATTTCTGTTAGTTTATGAGCATTATTACTAGCAAAGACAAGTTCCATGGTGGCAATATACCACACAAACACATGAAAAAGCCTATTTTTACCCGCCAATGCCCATCATGTGAAAACAGCTCTTATCACTGGAATTACCGGACAAGACGGTGCTTATCTTGCCGAATTCTTGCTACATAAAGGATATACCGTACATGGTATAAAACGTCGAAGTTCCCTTTTTAACACCGACCGTATTGATCATTTGTATGAAGATCCGCACATTAATAATGCGAAGTTTTTTCTCCACTATGGAGATTTGACCGATTCATCCAACTTGATTCGAATCATTCAGGAAGTTCAACCGGATGAAATTTACAATCTAGGTGCAATGAGTCATGTTAAGGTAAGTTTCGACGAACCCGAATACACGGCTAATGTGGATGGTTTAGGTACACTTCGAATTCTTGAAGCTGTTCGACTACTCAATCTCACCCAGAAAACACGTATTTATCAAGCATCAACATCCGAACTTTATGGATTGGTTCAGCAGGTTCCTCAATCGGAAAAAACGCCTTTCTACCCAAGAAGTCCGTATGCTGTAGCTAAACTTTATGGGTATTGGATAACAGTCAATTACCGAGAAGCATATAATATGTTTGCGGTAAATGGAATTTTGTTCAATCATGAGAGTCCTAACCGAGGCGAAACTTTTGTTACGCGAAAAGTTACGCGCGGAGTTGCGCAAATTGCTTTGGGTATGCAGGATAAACTCTATATGGGTAATATTGATGCAAAACGCGACTGGGGACATGCGAAAGATTATATCGAAGCTATGTGGCGGATGTTGCAAGTTGACGAACCAGAAGATTTCGTTATTGCAACTGGAGAAACTCGAACCGTACGTGAATTTTTAATTCGTGCATTTGCGGAAGCAGGTATTCAGATTGAATTCCGCGGACAAGGAGTTGATGAGCAAGCATTTGTGGTGTCATGTTCGCACCCCGATTATCAATTACCTATTGGAAAAGAGGTTGTTAGTATCGATCCAACATATTTCCGTCCAACAGAAGTTGAATTGCTTATTGGTGATGCAACTAAAGCTCAACAGAAGTTAGGTTGGACACCTAAAATCAGTTTTGATGAATTGGTAAAAGACATGGTTGCATCTGATCTTCAGCTATTCCGGAATCAGAAATACATTAATGAATACAATTCCGGCAATTAAGAACACGGTGGAAAAATCGGATAAAATATACATAGCTGGACACCGTGGAATGGTTGGTTCGGCCATTTGGCGGGCATTAGAGAATAAAGGATACACAAATCTTATTGGAGCAAGTTCGAAAGAGGTTGACTTACGTAGACAATCGGAGGTTGAAGCATTTTTTGAACGAGAAAAACCGGATGTAGTTGTTCTTGCTGCTGCAAAAGTGGGTGGAATCTTAGCCAATAATATTTATCGGGCAGAATTTCTTTACGATAATCTGGCTATTCAAAACCATGTGATTCATAGCTCTTGGAAAAATGATGTAAAGAAGCTTTTGTTTTTGGGCTCTTCTTGTATTTATCCCAAATTAGCAGAGCAACCATTGAAAGAGGAGAGTTTGCTTTCTGGTTTTTTAGAACAAACAAATGAGCCTTATGCCATTGCTAAAATTGCTGGTATCAAGATGTGTGAGAGTTTTCGTCGGCAATATGGATGTAACTACATTGCTGCGATGCCTACTAATTTGTACGGGCCAAACGATAATTACGATTTAAAGAATTCGCATGTTCTTCCTGCATTAATTAGGAAGATGCATACAGCAAAAGTCAATCAGGACGCTCAAGTTGAGATTTGGGGAACCGGGTCTCCATTGCGTGAATTTTTACATGTAGATGATTTAGCAGATGCTTGTGTTTTCTTGCTAGAAAATTATTCCGAAGAGCTTTTTGTAAATGTTGGATATGGTTCTGATATCAGCATTAAAGATTTAGCTTATCTCGTAAAAGATATAGTTGGATTTGCAGGAGAATTAAGATTTGACCCTGAAAAACCGGATGGAACGCCAAAGAAATTGATGGATAGCGGAAGGTTGCGTTCATTTGGCTGGGTTCCTAAAATTAGCTTGGAAGAAGGAATCAAAAGAACTTACGAAGAGGTTAAACAACAGTTTTAGAATTGATCAAGTAGTTCTTGATACTAAGACCTTCGGAAAAACAATTAGATTTGCGCCTTCAAAAAAAAACTGTGAGCCAAAAATCAACCCATGAATGGAATATGATCATCCGGCCTTCCGGAGGATTATTCGACTTGCGGCTGAAAGAGCTTTGGGAATACCGTGATTTGCTGTATTTGCTTGTTAGACGTGATATTATTACCGTATATAAGCAAACCTTGTTAGGAGCATTTTGGTTTGTACTTCCTCCCATTTTAAATACAGTAATCTATTTTGTATTGTTTGGGGTAATTGCCAAGGTATCGACTGATGGAACAAATCCTATTTTATTCTATTTAACAGGATTGATTGCATGGGGATATTTCTCTGATTGCATTAGCCGCACTGCATCGACCTTTCGTACAAATGCCAGTATTTTTGGAAAGGTCTATTTCCCTCGATTAATTGTTCCTCTTTCATCTGTTGTTTCTGCACTTGTGAAGTTTGGAGTTCAATTAATTTTGTTGATTGGCACTTTAGTTTTTTTCCTCATTCGAGGCGAAAATGTGCATCCACAAATGACGTACGTGTGGTTATTACCAATTCTACTTCTTATGATGATGTTTACTGGATTAGCTTTCGGTATTATTATCTCTTCTTTGACAACTAAATATCGCGATTTAAGTAATATGGTTCCTTTTGCGGTTCAGTTACTTATGTATGCAACTCCGGTTATTTATCCGGCTAACGTCATTCCTGAAAAATTCCAATGGATTTTACAGATTAATCCATTAACACCAATTATTGAGTCAATTCGCTATGTATTTCTTGGCAGTGATAAAATAAGCTGGCCGATGTTGGGCTACAGCTTTGCTTTTACACTTGTTACTTTGTTTATTGGATTAATCTTATTCAATAAAACAGAGAAGAATTTCATGGACACTGTTTAAGAAATCTATTCCTCAATCCATTCCCAAGCCTATGTCTGTAGTGGTACAAGCCGATCAGGTATCGAAAGTTTTCCGATTGGGAGACGTGGGATCTTCTACCATAACAGAAGATATCCGGGCTACATGGTATAAACTAAGAGGTAAAGAAAACCCATATTTGAATCAAGCAAGTGAAAACGATCGCACGGGTGGTGTAGGTTCTGATTATGTTTGGGCATTGAAGGATATTAATTTCGAAGTCAATCAGGGGGAAATTGTTGGTTTAGTTGGTCGAAATGGAGCTGGAAAATCTACGCTACTTAAGATACTTTCACGCACAACAACCCCTTCACATGGAGAGATTCGAATTCGCGGGAAAGTTGCTAGTTTATTGGAAGTAGGAACCGGATTTCACCCCGATTTAACTGGACGTGAAAACATCTATCTCAACGGTGCCATATTAGGTATGCGTCGAGCTGAGATACGAGCTAAGTTTAACGATATTGTTGAATTTGCTGGCGTACAACGCTACATCGACACACCCGTAAAACGGTATTCTTCTGGGATGTATGTTAGGTTGGCATTTGCAGTTGCAGCCCATCTCGAACCCGACATTTTGATTATTGATGAGGTGTTAGCCGTGGGCGATGCTGAATTTCAAAACAAATGTTTGGGTAAAATGAAAGATGTTTCGGATCAAGGTCGAACCGTCTTATTTGTTAGCCATAACATGGGAGCTGTGGCCGATTTATGTTCACGTGCCATTCTTCTAAATCAAGGAAAGATTGTTCAAGATGGCGATACAAATGAAATCATTCGAAGTTATGTGCACCAAAACATGCATGTAAAACTGAGTGATGCCAGTGCTTTGAGCGACCCAACTGTTCGTAGAGGTTTAGGACATGTTCGTTTTGAACAAATACGCATGTTGAATCGTGCTGGAGAAGAAGTAAATGAGTTTCAAAAAGGCGATTATATGTGCATCGAAATGACAGCACGTATCATCAATCCAGTAAAAGAACTTCTTGCTTCTATCCTACTCCGTTCAGGTAAAACACGCGATATTGTTACCTCAACTCGAAGAAATACGGTTGATATAAGTCACTTGAAACCGGGTGATACAGTAAATCTCCGCTACGAATTTCCATCTCTTTCACTTCGTCCAGGAGTGTATGAAACCTATTATTGGTTAGGAGATAAAAATGCAGAAACGGCTTTTGATGTGGTAGATAATTTACTTCCGCCATTAGTTATTCAAATGCCACCAGACTCTTCGGAACTTTTTGTTTCCGGTTATTTCGACGAACCCTTTATCTTTGAGCAATTCACTCGCTGAGTAAGCTTTTCACACTATGCCATTAAACGAAAAAAGAATTCTAATTACCGGAGGAACCGGATCACTGGGGAAAAAACTAGTGGAGATAATCCTGAAAAAATATCCGGATATCAAGCGACTGGTAATTCTTTCCAGAGATGAGCTTAAGCAATTCGAAATGGCTCAGGATTACCCAGAAAGCAAATATCCGTGTATTCGATATTTCTTAGGAGATATTCGTGATGCGAGTCGCTTACAACGTGCTTTCGAGGGGATCGATATTGTAATTCACGCAGCTGCACTTAAGCAAGTACCAGCAGCCGAATACAATCCATTCGAATTCATTAAAACAAATGTTCTTGGAGCTCAAAATATCATTGATGCTGCACTCGATTGTGGCGTAAAAGCCGTTGTAGCACTATCAACTGATAAAGCTGCTGCTCCAATCAATTTATATGGTGCAACTAAACTGTGTTCCGATAAATTATTTGTTGCAGCCAATAACATCAAAGGAAAACATGATGTTCGCTTTTCAGTAGTTCGCTACGGAAATGTAATGGGTTCACGTGGTTCGGTAATTCCATTCTTCTTGAAGAAAAAAGGAGAAGGCACTTTACCTGTTACCGATCCTGATATGACACGCTTCAATATTTCTCTTGAAGAAGGTGTTGATATGGTATTATATGCGGTAGAACATGCTTTTGGAGGTGAAATATTTGTCCCTAAAATTCCTTCTTACCGCATTACTGATGTAGTTAAAGCCATCGACCCAACTGCTAAGATTGAAGTTGTAGGAATTCGTCCAGGTGAAAAACTGCACGAAGAAATGATCACCAGTTCCGATTCGTACAACACAGTAGATTTAGGAAAATACTACGCGATTTTACCTCAAGCAAACAACCGTATTCAACAGTTCTATATGGACCAAGGTGGTAAAATGGTAGAACCTGGATTCTGCTACAATTCAGGAACGAATGATTCATGGCTCAATGAGACTCAACTCCGAGAACTAATTGATCAATTTGTTTCGGTTACCGAAAAAGCCTGATTCAGGTTTAAAACTAAACCCATGTCGTTTTCCGAAATTGAGACAGAGAGGTTGATTCTTAAGCCAATGGACGAATCGTTCATTAGCGAGGAATACCTTTCATGGATGAATGATCCGGAAGTTTATCTCTACCTCGAAACCGGGGGAAACTACTCCATGGATGAATTACAGGAGTATGTAAAACAGAGTGTTAAGAAGAAAACCTTATTCTGGGCTATTACCATTAAGGATAACGGAAAGCATATTGGGAACATTAAGATTGATCCCATTTCTCAACGACATGGTACGGGTGAATATGGTATTTTGCTAGGCGATCGAGCATCTTGGGGAAAAGGTTATGCTTCTGAAGCTACTTCAGGATTACTCAATTACTGTTTTGAAACACTTGGAATTAGGAAGATAAACTTAGGTGTAGTCAAGGATAATGTAAGTGCTGTGCGCTTATACGAGAAACTTGGTTTTAAAACCGAAGGTGAATTTGAGGCGCATGGCTTTTATAACGGCAAGTATTGCAACACGTTGAGAATGGCCGTTTTCAACCCCGCATTTACACATGAGAAGTAAGCTTGCCCTTGGTACTGTTCAGTTCGGTATCCCTTATGGAATCAACAACACAACAGGAATTCCTGATCAAGATGAATTGAATTCGATATTTTCAACTGCCCAGTTGAATGGTATCCAAACATTCGATACAGCCATCGCATACGGCAATGCAGAAGAACGAATTCGTCCATTTTTATTCGAAGGAGCTCAGGTTATCAGCAAGTTCCCTCCTGCAAGTCAAGCTCATACTCTTGCACAAGAATTAGATGAATCACTCAAACGTTTAGGGCAAAATCATCTGTATGCCTTTATGGCACATGATGCAGATTTATTGCTCAAACAGCCTGATTTATGGGCGGAATTAATTCGCTTACAGGCTGATAAATTGATAATCAAAAAAGGCTATTCGCTCTATCATCCTGAGCAATTAGAAAAACTACTCGAAGCTGATTTCATCCCCGAAATCGTTCAAGTTCCTTATAATTTGCTCGATCGCCGATTTGGTCCTGCAATGAAGCAACTCCACGATATGGGCGTAGAAATTCATATTCGTTCGGTGTTTTTACAAGGATTGTATTTGATGGAACTTTCTAAATTGCCTGAAAAACTGCAAACAATCTCCTCCGAATTAAAACAACTTCACGATTTAGCTCTTTCCGAAAACGTGAGTATGTCGGCATTAGCGTTGAATTTTGCTATTCAAAATCCACATATTGACCAAGTCGTGATTGGCGTAGATTCATCTGAGCAATTACGTATGAATCTAAAGGTTCTAAATTCCTGGGATGATAAGAAAAACACTATTTTTAGCCAGGTAATGCAGCTAACCTGTTCGCACCCGGAGCTGCTCATCCCTTCCAACTGGAAATGAAAGTTATAGGTATTACTCAAGCACGAATGGGCTCTTCCCGATTACCCGGGAAAGTGATGCTAGAAGCTGGTGGAAAAACACTGCTGGAGCACCATTTAAGTCGAGCCAAACAATCCAAGAAAGTTGACTCTTGGATTTTAGCCACTACTCAAGAGCCCGGTTCTGAAGCTATTGCTGCAATTGGTAATAAACTCAATATTCCGGTTTATCATGGTAGTTCTGACAATGTACTTGATCGCTTCTACCAAAGTGTGAAGGATTTACGTCCTGATTATGTGGTTAGAATCACTTCTGATTGTCCGTTGATTGATCCTAAATTAATCGACCTAGCAGTTGAAACGACGATACAGAATAAACTAACCTATTACTCGAATTCCAATGGTGATACTTTACCAGATGGAATGGATGCAGAGGTTTTTACATTTGAAAGCCTCGAAAATGCTTGGAAGCATGCCGAATTAGCTAGTGATCTTGAGCATGTTACTCAGTATATTCGAAGAAATGCTGAAGTCAACTTCCGTTCGTCCTATCCAAAAGAATGGAAGAAATATGAATCACTTCGTTTAACGGTCGATGAACCCGTTGATTACGAATTGATTCTGAAATTAATTGAAAAATATGGTGATGATCAAGAATGGCTCACCTATGCAGATGCAGTATTAGCAAACGCTGATTTTGCTGCAATAAATCAACACATCATAAGAAACGAAGGCTTTATGAAAAGCGTTTTTCAGGAGTTAGAACTCCGCTCAATCACGAACTTTACAAAATCGGATGAATATCGTGCTGAAATTCATTCAATCATACCCGGAGGTGCACATACTTATTCGAAAGGTGACGACCAGTTTCCGATTAAATCACCAGCTGCATTTACCCATGGAAAAGGCGCTCATGTATGGGATTTAGATGGAAATGAATACATCGACTGTTCGATGGGTTTAGGTTCTGTTTCGCTTGGACATGCCTTTGAACCTGTTTTAGAAAAAGTACGAGCAGAGTTACTCAATGGTGTAAACTTCCAACGACCATCCTCACTCGAACGAGTAATAGCCAAAAAATTCTTATCGCTTGTTCCTCAGCATGATATGATCAAGTTTGCAAAAAACGGATCGATTGTAACTACCGCAGCTGTAAAATTAGCACGTGCTAAAACAGGTAGAAAATTAGTTGCCTTTCCGGGCGATCACCCATTTTACAGTTACGATGATTGGTTCATTGGCAAAACGGGCTGTAACAAAGGAGTTCCCGAAGAATTTAGTAATCTATCGGTAACGTTCAAGGCTTGCAATATTGAGTCATTAAGAGAATTATTCCGTCAATATCCTGGACAAATTGCCTGTGTTATTACGGAACCCGAAAAACAAACTTGTGTAACGGGTTGTGCTTGTAATGGTCGTCCCGATTTGTTCTTGAAAGAGGCAATCGAACTTACACATGCCGAAGGAGCTTTATTCATTGCCGATGAGATGGTTTCAGGATTCAAAACAGGGTTTCCTGGATCGTTCACTAAATATGGATTAGAACCCGATATGGCTACTTGGGGAAAAGGTATCGCAAATGGATTTTCATTTTGTGCCTTGACAGGAAAGCGTGATGTAATGGAATTGGGAGGAATTACCCGAACGGGTGAAGAAAAAGTATTCTTGATTTCTACCACTCATGGAGGCGAAACACATGCGCTAGCAGCAGCTTTAGCAACAATCGACTTTTACGAGGAAAACAAAGTGGTTGATCAAATGCATGAAAAAGGTCGCCGCTTACTCGAACTTACTCAGCATATTGTAAAGAAACATGAGCTAGAACACGCCATTCAGATTTTACCATGTGAATGGACTCCGATATTCTTGTTTAAAGATGCAAGCGGACAGGTTTCTCCTGGTTATCGTACCTTGTTTATGCAGGAAATGATTAGTCGTGGAGTGCATTTTCAAGGATTCTTTGTTCCATGTTATTCCCATACCGAAGAAGACCTTTTCTATTTTGCTAAAGCATTCGAGATGTCTTTACCGGTTTACAAAAAAGCATTAGAAGAAGGCTATGAGAAATATTTAGTTGGAGAGCCTGCAAAAGCAGTATTCCGTAAGATTCTCTGACCTTAACACAATTATCCAGCATGGCATCCGATCAGGTTAAAAAACAAGCAATTCCATACGGAAGACAAACCATTACAGACGAAGATTTACGCATTGTATCGGAGGTTCTACAAAGTGAATATCTTACTCAAGGACCGCGTATTGCTGAACTTGAGCAATCGTTTGCGGCATACACACATTCAAAATATGCAGTAGCTATTTCGAATGGAACGGCTGCCTTGCATTTATGTGCCATGGCACTTGATGTAAAAGAAGGAACTCGCGTGATAACCTCACCAATCACCTTTGTAGCATCAGCTAATTGTGTGAAATATTGTGGTGGTGAAGTTTGGTTTGCCGATATCGATCCTAAAACATTCACGCTCGACCTTCAAGCTACTCGTAAGCTACTCGAATCGAAGCCTAAAGGATTTTTTCATGGAATAATCCCTGTTGATTTTGCAGGATATGCAGTTGATCTTCAGGCATTCCGTCAATTGGCCGATGAATTTGGATGTTGGATAATTGAAGATGCTTGTCATGCACCTGGCGGAAGTTTCACAACCTCAACTGGAGCAAAAGCACATTGTGGAAGTGGCGAATTTGCTGATTTGGCCATTTTTTCTTTTCACCCGGTAAAACATATCGCTGCTGGTGAAGGTGGAATGATAACAACCAACAGCTTAGAATTATACAACCGACTGCTCAAGCTTCGCACGCATGGAATCACTAAAGACGAAAGCTTGTTGATTGATAATCACGGAGGTTGGTATTATGAAATGCAGGAGTTAGGCTACAATTATCGCTTAACAGATTTCCAGGCAGCATTAGCTTCAAGTCAGTTACAACGTGCAGATGCCGGATTGGCTAGACGACAAGAGATTGCAGATCGCTATCAACAAGAATTAGCTGGATTGCCAATCGAGCTACCTCAAGTTGCAACCGGAGTGACGCATGCTTGGCATTTGTATGTGATTAAGACGGAGAAGCGAAAAGAATTATACGATTACCTAAGAACTCAGCATATTTTCACCCAAGTTCATTATATACCTGTTCATACAATGCCGTATTACAAGCAATTTGGGTGGAAAGAAGGTGATTTTGAAGTGGCAGAGAAATACTATTCCGGTTGTTTGAGCTTACCCATGTTTCCAGGATTGACTGATGAAGAACAGGGATATGTTATTCGATGTATTCGGGAGTTTTTTAAGAGTGAAGCAGGAGCATAAGCTTATAAATCATTGCAAATAAGCTCAGAACTAACGAGCATTCAGGAATCAGAAAAGAATAGAAATGATGAAGGAATCAGCTTCGATGGAAATTACCAGAATAGCGAAATCCTATTCCTTGCAAGGCTATAAGGTGTTTACACTGAGCATTGGTGATACGCATTTTGGTTTACCTGATCCTATCAAGCTACGCTTAAATAAAGCCATTGAAGAGAATAAAACACATTACCTCGATTCGATGGGACTTCCAGCTTTGCGCATGGACATTTCCCGTTTCGAATTTCAGGAAGCATATCTTCAAGATGAAATCCTGATTGTTCCAGGTGTTAAACAAGGCTTATTCTATTTTCTAGAAGCATTTGAAGGGAAGAAAATTGCCATTTTAGAACCAGCTTGGTTAGGCTACCATTCTATTTGCAAAATGACTGGGAAAGAAATCATCCCAATAAACATGAAGAAAGAGGGCTGGTTAGATAAGCTTGCCAGTATTTCTTTCGATGCATTGTTGGTTTGTACGCCTAATAATCCCGATGGAACTGTTTTCTCTGAGTCAGAAATAAAACAACTTGCTTCATATTGCGATAAAAATCAAGCTTGCTTAATCATTGATGAGATATACGCGGAGTACAGTTTTGATCATTCCGTGAAATCGATGTTAAAACCTTATTACTCCCAAGAAAATGTGGTAGTAATGAATGGGTTTTCGAAAGCCTATGCTGCAACAGGATTGAGAATTGGCTACGTGGCAACACATAATCCGGTTTGGAATAAGCGAATGAATGCGGTACATCAGAATACTGCAACATGTGCTAATTCTTTGGCTCAATTTGCATTTCTGAATTATCACGAAAGTCATAGTATTGTTCAGCAGTATGCTAGCTATTACCGAGAAAACAGAGATTTAGTTTGTGAGATTATTCCTGAGTTAGAAGAAATGAAACCTCAGGGAGGATTTTACTTTTTTATTGATTTGAATCGATTCGGTATTTCGGATGCGGAAGAATTTTCGCGCAGAATACTGACTGATATAAAAATTGCTTTAGTTCCAGGATCAGCATACGGTACCGGTTTCGATTCGTATGTTCGTCTCTCCTATTCGCTCGACCGAGATGAATTAAGAGAAGGAATTCAGCTACTAAAAAAATACCTACAGGATTATGAATCAGAATGACATTAAATCCCGGATGATCAGCCAGATCGAACGGAACAGAATTTCTAGTGTGGAAGTTGCCGATGCGCTTGGTAAAACAGGTGTACTCAATGGTCCACAGATTCTTACTCCCGGAAAATTTTGTGTGGGTGAGGTTCAATACATCTACGGTCACAGTGAAACAAACTGGCCCATTCACGAACAAGGCGAGCATTTGAAAGATGGTGGAATTTTGTACGTCGACACGTTCAATTGCAACGATAAGGCTGCATTTGGCGATTTGGTGTCGAAGTACTTTATGCTTTATAAGCGCATTGGCGGAATGGTTGTCAATGGATTATTGCGCGATGCTCATACGCTCCGAAAAGAGAATTATGCTATTTGGTGTTTAGGCACAACACCGCTAGGATGCGTAAACGTTAATATTCCAGTTCCACCCGATGTAGAAGCTGAAGCAATGAAACGCAAAGCTTACTTCGACGGCTCCATTTTGGTTTGCGACGATTCGGGATGTACCATGATTGCCAAAGAACTCATCACTGAAGCAACTCTAAAGAAGTTGGAATTCATGGAGTTACAGGAAGACATCTGGTATTATTGTCTCGACACTCTAAAATGGTCGACATACGAAACTGTGTGTCAGAAGAAATACCTCAGTAATAAATCAGTACTCCCAACTGTACTTGTCGAAAAGCTGAAGGAATATGACCTATAAGCGAATTCCCGTATTTGACACGCTTTCACACCCAACCCTAAACGGTAATTGGTTTGGGAAAGATTGTGGGAATACGTTTGAGAATTTGAAAAAGGAATTTCATGCTAACGACATCATTGGCACTTGCGCAGTTTCTTTGCCGCCTATGACCAATGAGGAATTGCAATCGTTTTACACTCGCTGCACATCCGAAAAAGAGATTGTTTTATACCCTGTTGCGGCATTCAACTTCTCGGAAGAAAACTACGAGGACAAGATTCGTTTTATCCGCGATACTGGCTTTAAAGCAGTAAAAATCCATATTCGACTTTCGGGTTTAAAACTCGATGAGGATTTTGATAAACTAGCTGAAGTCTTTCGTTTATGTGAGCAATTTGGTTTAGTCGTGTTTTTCTGCACCTATTGTCACGCTTCGATTGATTATACACCACCACATCCGCTCTCGTATTACCTTATTTCTCTGTTGAAACAAGCTCCCAAACTCAAGATAATCTTGTTACATGGCGGTGATGTGAGTTTGCTACAAATCAGTCAACTTGCCCGTTTCAACCCGAACATACTCATTGATTTATCCTACACCATGCTCAAGTTTGCGGGTTCGTCGGTTGATCAGGACATTGTTTTTTTGATGAATAATCTCGACCGGAAAATCTGTTTAGGTTCGGATTATCCAGATTATACGATTGGGCAGTTTAGGGAACGAGTGGATGGGTTACTAAATCAAGTAATTGACCCAGAAAAAATCGAACGAATCTGTTCGGGAAATATCCAATCATTTTTAGAGATAGGGATATGATTTGTTTCGTGTATGAGCTAAATCCCAGTATTGGAAGTGGGCATTTTATGCGTTGCAAAAGTGTTCAAGAAACGCTGATGCAAAAATTTGGGATTCCTTCTCAACTCCTGGCTGAAACAGATTTCAATGCATCCGATTGGCATCAGGCAATTGTCGTGTTTGATTTATTCGACACAGCAAAAACCACTAAGTTTCTTCGTGACACTTCGAATGAAAACGTTAAAATCTGCTTCGATTATTTCTCCAACGAAGAGCAACCCGATTTAAACATTAGTGTCCTGGAACAATTTCATGAAAAGCGTTCTCACCCGAATTATACTGGGCTGGATTACTGTGTGCTTCGCCCTGATTTTCTGAAAAATCCCGTTCTAAAAGAGAAGTTAAACGAAGTGTTTGTTTACATCGGTGGAAATGGATTTCCTGAAGTGGTAAGAACCATCGCGGATAAATTTTCTGATTCGCCCTTTCATTTTAATTTGATTAGAAATCAGAACTCGCTCGATTGTGGTCCATTGCCAGATAATTTCTCGGTGCATTTTTTACCAGAAAACCTGATAGAACTGATGAACCGAAGTACATTTGCCATCACATCACCGGGATTGGCAACTATGGAACTTCTGTATTTGCAGGTTCCTTCTGTTTTATGTCCTTTGATCGACTTTCACGAATACTTCAGCGATTTTCTACTTCAAGAAGATTTAGCTATTTCGCGTTTAGATGATTTCGATAGTCGATTACTGGAAAATCTACCAAGAATGCGCGAAAGTGCTCGTAAAAAAGTAGATGGCAAAGGCGTAGAACGGATCATACATTTAATGCTCAATGCATATGAAGAAAAAATGGGTAGTCGTTATCCCTTGTGGGCTTGAGGTTATTCCAACCATCGAAGCGGCTAAAAAACAAGGATATTCAGTTGCCGGAGTAGATCAAAACCCAGAGGCACCAGCTATGAAGTTTTGTGACCTCGGAATTGTTTCTCCTTTGAACGATTTTGAGCACATCTTATATGTGTTGCAAACCAATAAGATTGTTCCAGAGTGCGTCATTCCAATTGTTTCCGACAAAGCGGTATTCCCTGCTTATATGTTGAATTTGCAATTTGGAAAAACGCCTATCAACCCAAATATTCTAGCATTTTATTCTAAATCGGTTTTAAGAAACACCCTGAATACATTGGGTTTCGACAATCCTTTTTATTTTGTAGTTGATAAAGAAGGAGATTTAAAGCATGTTCCTTTGAAATCTAAACTGATTATCAAACCAGATGATTCCTCTGGAAGTCGTGGAATTACGATTTTAGAAAAGCCCAATGCAAAAAATCTGAAAGAAGCTTATCAGTTTGCATTAGGATTCAGTGCCAATAAAAAAGCGGTAATCGAAGAATATATTCCGGGAGAAGAATATATGGTTGATTGCTTTGTTCATGAAAAGGAAGTAAAGGCATTGCTGGTAAGTCGTAAAGAAAAGATTCAGGATAAAGTATCCATCTTAATTCAAACGGTAAATGAGCAAGAGTTTCCTTATGCTAAACTGAAGAAACTAATTACTAAACTTTCCAAGGCATTAACTTATCCGGGCGGACCATTACACATTGAGGTAAAACTTCAAGATGGGAAATTCTACATCCTCGATTTAGCGGCACGTGGAGGAGGATTTAGTGTGTACAATTTCTACGTTAAAAAGTGCCTCGGATTTGATTTTGTTCAAGCAACTTTGGATGTTTTCCTTCAGAAGAAATTGAGTCAGAAATGCGGCACGTTTCGCGAAGGCTTGATTTATTTTATCACTCCTGAAAAGGCTGGAACGCTTAATAATTTGACTACTTCCTTCCAGGTGAATCCGAAAAAAGATGTGCTTATCAACTATTACTTTACTAAAGGACAATCGGTTAGTTTAGATGTAACAGATGGCAATCGTTTGGCGGGTATTTATTGCTTTGCCAAGAATAAACAAGCTTTGGAGGATTTGTTCCTCGAAGTTAAATCGTCCTTTCACCAAACATATGCGTGATGAATAAAAATGAAATTCAGCAAACGATAGATCGCTACAACAAGCGACTTCAAGAATATGGTGAAACCGAAAAAGCTTTAGGCTGGGGCGACAAAGGTCGTTCTCGACTTCGTTATCATGCTTTGTGTAATGAGTTCGACTTAAAGAACACAACTGTATTAGATTTCGGTTGCGGATTCGGAGATTTATACGCTTACATCCGCGATAACATTAGTCCCGATTTTAAATATATTGGAATCGATATCAATCCAAACCTAATTGAAGTAGCTCAAAAGCGCTACGGAAGTCAGGCCGAATTTCATGTTGTTCCTTATGAAGTAAGCGAATACCTTGAACAACACCAAATTAAGGCAGATTACATTCTAAGCTCAGGAATTTTCAATTTTAAATTGGACGATAACATTGGCTTTATCGAATCGACGCTACATGTATTTGATCGATTTTCCACACGCGGTTTTGCTTCAAATTTCCTGTCGGATAAAGTGAGTTTTCAAGCAGAATCTAATTTCCATTCCAATCCAGGTCAAATACTGGAGATGCATTATAAATACAGTAACAATGTAACGTTACGAAACAACTACATGCCTTTTGAATTTAGCGTAATGGTGAATAAACACGATGCGGTAAATAAAGATATGAATGTGTATGAATCGCATCTGCAATACATTTGACACCCAATTTTCACCTCATTGAATCAACAACTATGGAAGATATTCGAATCGGAAAACATTTAATTGGCGACAATCAACCTCCGTATATCATTGCAGAAATGAGCGGAAATCATAACCAGTCAATTGAGCGTGCCTTCGAAATAGTTGATGCTGCTGCTGCTGCTGGCGCTCATGCGATCAAACTACAAACCTACACAGCCGACACTATTACAATGAAAGGCGTGTTAACCATCAATGATAAAACATCATTATGGGATGGATATGAATTGTATGATTTGTACAAAGAAGCATACACTCCTTGGGAATGGCATAAAGCTATTTTCGATCGTGCACACGAAAAAGGTTTAGATGCTTTTAGTTCACCATTCGATGAGACAGCTGTTGATTTCCTCGAAGAATTAAATGTTCCTGCTTATAAGATTGCATCTTTCGAAAACAGTCATATTCCACTCATACGTAAAGTAGCACAAACAGGTAAGCCAGTCATTGTTTCAACGGGTGTAGCTACGATTGCAGAAATTGATGAATGCGTTCGTATGCTTAAGAAACACGGATGTAAAGACATCATCTTGCTTAAATGCACGAGCACCTATCCGGCCACACCCGAAAATACTAACCTCAACACCATTCCACATTTGAGAAACCTGCACAATTGCGTGGTAGGACTTTCGGATCATACGATGGGAATCGGAACATCAGTAGCTGCGGTGGCTTTAGGAGCAAGAGTGATAGAAAAACACTTCACCTTGCGTCGAGCTGATGGAGGAGTTGATTCAGCATTTTCACTCGAACCGGAAGAATTAGCCAGTTTAGTAACCGAAACAGAACGTGCATATTTGTCGCTTGGAAGAATCCAATATGGTGTACAGGATGCGGAAGTTAATTCGGTGAAAGGCAAGCGATCTATATATGTTTCTTCGCCAATTAAGAAAGGTGAAAAACTAAGCGAACAAAATTTGCGAATCATTCGACCAGCTTTCGGACTAGACACTAAATACTGGGATATTGTAATAGGTCGCGAAGCGAAAACGGATTTGGAACCTGGAACTCCATTATCTTGGGATTTAATCTGATTTCCAATAATCAGAAACAGTACAATGCTCAACAATTGAAAGGGAAACTATGAAAGTGGTTATTTTTAATTCGAACCTGCTTTGGCCCTCGCATTATGAAACAGAGCTGGAACTGATTTCAACACATCTAGCACATGGAGATGAGGTAACTCAAATTTATTGTGATGCTCAATTGCCCAACTGTGACCTTAATCCCTTTTTTGTCCCTTCTGTTTGCGACGAATGCGTTCATTTTAGGAAACAAGGTTACCAAGCGATTTCGGGCGATTTTACTAAAATACGACTTCCCGAATTATCCGAAGCTGACAAAACTCGAATAGCCCAACTTCCCCTTGAATTCAAGTCATTAGAAGAAATTCAAGCTTTAGAATTAGATGGCTTTGACTTAGGATATTGTGTAGCTTCTTCGCTAATCAGCATTATTCGTGACCCTAAACCTGATTTCAAACTTTATGCACCCACAATAAAATCGTTTATAACCGGCTCAGCTGCTATATTCTTAATCTTCAAAAAATGGTTGATTGAGAATAAACCCGATTTAGTTTACACGTTCAACGGACGTTTGGCACATACTAAACCCGTGCTTAGGGCTTGTCAACAAGTAGGAATTGAGTGTAAAATTCACGAGCGAGGTTCCATAAAAGATAAATATTCCCTTACGCTAAACACATCTCCCCACGACCGTAAGTATGTGAAAGCTAAGATTATAGAAACGTGGAATCAAGCAAATCCAGAGGAGCGACTTCCGATTGCGGAAGATTTCTACAAATCGAAATTCGCTGGAACAGATACCAATTGGTATTCATACACCAAGGAACAAATAGATGAATTGCCAGAAAATTGGGATCCCAACAAGAAGAATGTGGTGATTTTCAATTCTTCAGAGGATGAATTTGCATCATTAGGGAAAGAATGGAAAAATGTTATTTATCCTTCACAAGCTGATGGTATTAAACAAATAGCTCAGGAATTATCGAATGATTCGAATGTGCATTTTTATTTACGGGTGCATCCAAATTTGAGGAAAGTTGATAATGCAGATAAGAAACGTTTATACGGTTTAGCTGCCCCAAATTTGACAATCATTCCAGCCGAATCACCTATTAGTTCCTATAAGTTGATGATGATGGCCAGTGTTGTTTTAACATTTGGCTCAAGTGTAGGAATTGAGGCAACTTATTGGGGGAAAGTATCGATTTTGGCAGGAAAAACTTTGTACAAGGGACTTGGTTCCACGTACGAACCAGAAAGTCATTCCGAAGTAATTGAGTTGCTTCGTTCAGAATTAGAACCCAAAGATCGAACGGGAGCTTTGATGTTTGGATACTATTATAAATCACACGGAATACCATATAAATACTATCAACCCGAAGATATCGCCAATGGTACAATAAACGGGTTAAGATTAGTTCGAACTAAAAATTGGAAAGGTAAATTCAAAGATTGGTTTTTTAAAACACCTGCCTTGCAATTCATTTCCGAACGTGTTTACTATAAGCTGCGTTACGAGCGATTAAGAAATTACCGAAATGACTGAACTGGTTTCGATTGTCACGCCAGTATATAATTGTGTTGCCTATTTGCGCGAAACAGTGAAAAGTGTGCAAGAGCAAAGCTATTCCAATTGGGAAATGCTCTTAGTGGACGATGGTTCAACTGATGGTTCAGCTGAATTGGTTGATCAACTCGCTCGAGAAGATTCTCGTATAAAAGCCATCCATCAACCCAATGCTAAACAAGGAAAGGCTCGAAATAACGGAATTAGTCAAGCTACTGGGAATTGGATAGCCTTTTTAGATGCCGATGATTTATGGCCAGCTAACAAATTGGAATTCCAGTTACAAAAAACGTTGAATACCTCGTTTGGACTAAGTTTTACGGATGGATTCATTTGTTTGAATAATGATATGAACCTTCGAGCGCATCGTTTTGGTGTGGTTGATACAACGTATGAAGGAGAATCGGGAATTCGAGCATTTCATGAACAAAATAGAATTCCGACTTCTACTGTTATCGTAAAAAAAGAATTGCTTATCCGTACAGGAGGTTTTCCAGAACATTTATCCGTTCAAAATTGCGAGGATTATTTGCTTTGGGTGAAGTTGTTAAAAGAAGGCGCTACGTTTATTAGCATAGGAGAAGCATTGCTTTATTATCGGGTTCATCCAACTTCATCCACATCACAGGAAACAAAAGCACTATTCCCTGTAATTGAAGCGTTGATGAGTATGGCTAGCACTGGTACTCCAGAACTTAAAAATCATCTAGGTGAGAAGTTTCGTCAACTAATCTTTCGATTAAACGAATTAGGTGAATTGAATCAGGCAGCTGGAATTATTCCACGGGTAATTCCTCAATTGTACCAAGGTGTTCAGAGAGCTCTTTTGCTTTCTTCTTGGAAATTAAGTCCGGCAATTTTTATACGAGTCTTTTGGAGAATGACAGGTGGGCGTATAAAAAATTGAGGCAGGCACCTGAAAGATGTCCTGCCCCAATACCTAAATCAAACTAACGCTACGCTAAACTAACAGGTTTGATAATAAATGGTTGAGCAGCGCCACTAAATTTATCGCAACACACTATAATTCAGCCGATTATTTTTTTGAATGATTCTTATCAAGGATTTCTGCAAGTCAGCAATTAAGGTTCTGTAAAAAAAAGAAAAGGGAAATACCTACTTTTGAGCAGAATCAACACAGAGAAATGGCAACACAAGGACTTCGGGAACAAATTGTTAAGGTACTTTCAGGTAATCCGATAACTGAGAATCTGATATTGAAACCTGTCAGAAACTATCGAATCCGTAAGCATTACGAGGAGTTGATGTTGTTGAAGGATTTAAGTCCTGAACAAAGACAGCATTGGGCAGATCGGATTCGGATTACAAAACTGAGTACCGACAATCAGAAGATAAATAAGATTCCAACTTCAGGAAAACTGATAGATGGGAAATTACACATGCATAATGGATTGGTCATAGATCCACTCAGTTATTATGGCCCGCCAATGTTGCGTTTGTTGATGGAGAATCATGCTGTTCATGAGCCACAGGAGGAATATGTGTTTCAAGAAGTTTTGAAAAACATGAAACCTGGAGCGGTAATGCTTGAGCTTGGCTGTTATTGGGGATTTTATTCGATGTGGTTTGCGAGTAAAGTAAAAAACGCGAAGAATTTCTTAATTGACAATGGCGATGGAATAGCTCGTGCAAAAGGAAACTTTGCCATGAACAAGCTCAATGCAACATTTATGGTTGGATACATTGGTAAAGATGTAGCAGGTTCAGAGCCACCCGTTACTAATGTTGACCGAATATGCGAGCAACAAAAAATTGATTTCGTAGATATTCTTCATGCCGATATCCAAGGATTTGAAATGGAGATGTTGGAAACCATGCCGATCCTTACCGGTAAAAAAGGCATTGGATATATCTTTATATCAACACATTCCGAAGAATTGCATAGTGGATGTATTGCTTGGTTGAAAGATCATGGCTACATCATTATTTGTGATGCCAATTTGGAACACACGTTCTCCGAAGATGGATTAATCGTAGCGCGCGACCCTTCTTACCCAGGAATTGAACCAATGGCGATTTCACAATACCAACGAACCTGATCTTAAAAAATAAGATTCGTGCTCATTTCCATTTGCATTCCTACCTATCGCCAATTACCGATCTTATTCAATCTATTAAAAACCATAGATTTTCAGACGTTTCGCGATTTCGAAGTCATTATCTCCGATGATAGTCCTGATGATGAACTCGAGCAAGCTATATTATCGGCCAATTGGACTTTCCCGATTCGTTATTACAGAAATAATCCGGCAAAAGGTTCACCTCAAAACTGGAATCATGTTATTTCATTAGCTCAGGGAGAATGGATTAAAATCATGCATCACGACGATTGGTTTTATGATGCCGATTCATTGAAATACTTTGCTGAGGCTATCAGCCAAAATCCCGAAACAGACTTCTTTTTTTGTCAAAGTTGGGTTAGTAATGGAAAGAAAAACGAAGATTACATCTATCGACCTAATTCAGACAAACTGAGGAATGTCTCGAAGTTTCCTGCCGATTTATTCGAAGCCAATCTAATTGGAGCACCTTCTGCAACTATGTATAAAAAAACCATGAAGTTGCAGTACGATAGCAAACTCATGTGGCTTGTAGATATTGAGTTTTTTTGTCGGGTTATTCAAGCTTACAAAATTCAGCCAATTGAGCGTGGATTGATTGTCACAAGCGAATTTCAGGCGCATCAACTTACTTATACACTTCGCGATAATAAAGCAACCGAAATACGAGAATATCTTTATTGCTACGAACAATTATGTGGCATTTTTAATCCCGTTAATCGAGCAATATTAAGACGACGAATAATCCACTTGTTTTTACAATTTGAGGTGAAATCAATTAAAGAGATAAGAGATGCGGGATATATTGGAAGAATACCTGGATTTGTTAGGCTTTATACGTCGCTAATGAATTTTAATGCAGGATTAGCACAGAAAGTAATAGGTAAATGGACTTATCTACAATTGAAACATTATGATTATAACTGAGCTAATTAGCGGTTTAGGGAATCAGCTTTTTCAATATGCAGCAGGAAAATCACTTGCGTTAAAAAAGGACACCATTCTTAAAATTGACCGCACTTGGTTTGATTTAGAATTTGAAAAACAAACCCATCGGACTTACGGTTTAGATCCTTTTGCAATTCAATCGGAGATAGCTTCACAAGCAGAAATTGATTTGTATTTACGACCACAATCGAGTAATATATTAGATCGCATTCAGAATAAAATAAAATCGTACCAGCCTTATTATAAGCAACGTGTTTATTTAGAACCTCATTTTGAATTCGACACTAATTTTTTTAAAACAAGCGAGGATGCTTATTTGAGTGGATACTGGCAATCGGAAAAGTATTTTAAAGATTATGCTTCCATCATCCGCCAGGAATTCCAATTTAAACTTCCACTTCAGGATAAAAACCTGCATTGGCAGCAATTAATTAGTTCTTCTAATGCTATTTCGCTTCATGTTCGACGAACCGATATGGTGAATAATCCTGATGTGGTTAAAACTCATGGCTCATGTGGTCTCGATTATTACCAAGCAGCTGCATCAAAAATTGCAGAAGGGCTTGAACAGCCTGTATTCTTTATCTTTTCGGATGATCCCGAATGGTGTAAAGCCAATTTAATTCTCGACTGGCCGGTACATTATATCGATAATAATCAAGGAGATTTTGCCTATATCGACATGCAATTAATGAGTATGTGTCAGCATCATGTAACGGCAAATAGTAGTTTTAGTTGGTGGGGCGCTTGGTTAAATCCTTCTCCTAGTAAACGGGTTATCAGCCCTATAAACTGGTTTGCTGACCCAAGCAAAAACACATCCGACCTGATTCCTGCTACTTGGCAACGCATATAGGCTCTTGTAGCTTTTCGTGATGTTTCATTTGTTTGTACTTTTAACCCTTTCCTAATCTATGTCACAGCCTTTAGTTTCGGTCCTTATGCCTGTTTATAACGCAGGAAAAGATCTAGCTGAGGCTATCCAAAGTATTCTCGATCAAACCTATACAAACTTTGAGTTTATCATCGTAAATGATGGATCAACTGATGCGAGTCGAGATGTTATTTCGAATTTCAATGATTCCCGAATTCACCTTATCGACAATGAGGTTAACAAAGGATTGATTGCTACTCTAAACCTTGGGATTGATGCATGTAAGGGCGAATATATAGTTCGCATGGATGCTGATGACATTAGTTTGCCAGAGCGTATTGAACATCAAATAGCGTTTTTAGAAGCGCATTCTCATTATGGTCTAGTTGGTTGCTGGTTTGAGGACTTTGGGGATCAAATTCAATCGAAAGTTGTTCGATACAGCGATGATGATACGTACATTCGAATTCGTCATTTATATCAAACCCATATTGCACATCCAACGGCAGTTTGGCGTGCATCTATCATAAGAGCACATCAGTTAAAGTTTGATCCCGCATTTGTTCATGGTGAAGATTATGAATTTTGGGTGCGAATGAGTGCTTATTGTAAAATGTCGAATGTGAAGGAAGTACTTGTTCGAAAACGCGACCATCCTCATAATGTGACAAACAAGTATGCGCAAATCATGCAAGACACGTGTGCTCGTGTGAAGCAAAGACAGTTTTCACTTATGGGCATTAACTGCTCTACAGATGAAGTGAATTTGTATAGTCGTTTTGCTGATGGTGAATGGCGCTTTTCTCCTCCACAAATGGATCATTTAGAGACCTTGCTGGAATCAATTTTCAAAGCGAATAAGCACAGTAAATTTATCCCCGTTGAAGCATACAATCGATACTTAGCAGAAAAGTATTATCATTTATGCTATAACAATCCCGATATTTCCAAAGAAGGATGGAAACGTTTCCGAAAATCTTCTTTCAGCCGCTTATTTAAAGGTAAATTTCAGGATAATTTAAAATTCCGGATTAAAACGTTGCTTCGCTGAATGGAACAGGAAAAACCTTTTTTCAGTATTACCATTCCTGCTTATAATCGCGGCTATATTTTGCCTGAAACTATTGGTAGCATTCAGTCACAATCATTTCAGAATTGGGAAGTCATTGTTGTTGATGATGGCTCTACAGATAATACACAAGAAATTATTGCTCAATTGTCGCTAGCCGATTCACGTATACGGTATGTGTATCAACAAAATGCGGAAAGAAGTGCTGCTCGTAATAATGGAGCCCAAAATGCTTTAGGAACATATTTGATGTTTTTAGATAGTGATGATAAATATGCAGATGGTCATCTCGAAAAATTAGCAGCTTATATTGAATCCAAAAAGAATCCTGTTGCCTTATTCTTTACCAACCTAAGTTATCTAACCGAAAATGGGATTGAAATTCCTGAAATTCCGGTGATGCAACTAGGCAAGGAATTCGACTATTTGCTTTTGAATCCTATTACTCCGTCGCGTGTTTGTATTCATCGCGATATTTTTAACGATTTCAAATTCGACCCTAAGATTGTAATTGTCGAAGACATGGTTCTTTGGGTTTGTATAGCAACTAAATACCCTGTTTTTCAACATACAGAAAACTCACTTATATATAGAATTCACCTAGGAAATTCGGTCGATTTGAGTCGTAATTCCTACTATGATCGTTATAAAGGACTACTTCGACTTTTTAATGATGAAGAATACCAAGAAGTATCCAAGAAAATAGCTACTCATATAAAAAAGCACCTATTGGCCGAATGCTCCTTCAATATGGCCAGGCATTTTGAGTACATTAAAAAATTCGGGGAAATGAATCATATGCTTTTGCTATCCTTTAGGCATCGCCCCGGATACCGGAATAAAGAACGCTTGTATATGTTTTTGAGCCACTTCCCATTAACTGCACCTATTCTAAAAAAAGGTGATACTAATGGAAGAACTCAATCAAGAATACCGAATAGTTAGGGCAAGTGAAGATAACATTGCCGACCTCTCCCGTTTATTCAAAGAATCTCGCGGAATACATGTTCCTGTAGACTATTTGAAACGTAAATACAATACTGCCTACACAAGTAAGTCGTATTTCGCCCACTTTGCCTATTCTGCAGATGGAACTCCAGCAGCTTTCTTTTGTCTATTTCCCTGCTTTGTCAGAATTAATGGGGAGAAAAAATTAGCCGGACAATCAGCCGATATTATCACACACGTTGATCATCAACGAAAAGGATTATTCGGTTTGTTAGGTAGAGCCACTGAAGCTTTAGCCAAACAAGAAGGCATGAATTACTTGTTCGCCTTTCCTAATAGCAATTCATTCCCTGGATTTTATAGAAGTCTGAATTGGCATCATCCGGGAAACTTTAAGATTTACTCATTCCCCATATCAGGAATTCCTATTTATCGAATTCTTCATAAACTGAAATTAGGCAAGATATACTCCCTCTGGAAGAGTTTTGTAATAAGTATGTTTCGGTCAAAAGAAGAAACGTTTATTGGTGCTGATTTCGAAAGTGGCGAAAATGTTTGCTGGCGCGATGAATCCTTCTTTTCTTATAAAAAATATAACGACAATTTCGTTTGTGAGTTAAATGGATTTAGGATTTGGGCGAAGGTAGAAGGAGCATTAATTGTTGGAGATATTAGTCGATCCAATATGCCGATTGAAAAACTTATAAATAAGATCTCTCGGTTGTGTAAGTTGTTAGGACTTGATTCCTTTCAAATTGAAGTGAGTGAAGGCAGTTTTTACGACAAGCTACTTCGCGATAAACATGCGTTTTTAGAGGGAGTTCCGATAGTTTTCAAAAACTTGGATATACCTGAGCAAAAACTATCTTTGTCGCATACAGGCGCTGATGCAGACGTGTTTTAAAACCTGTGTTCTACAGGAAACATGTTGGCCAGAATTCAGAATAAGCTGGGCCGTATTGGGAATGATTTCATTTTCAACACTGGGCTATTTGCCTCTAACAGGCTAAAGGAAACAGATCATACCATATTGATGTATCATGGAGTTGATACGGTTGGTGGTACCGATTTTAATAGTAGACATACTTCACAGGCTGATTTTTACAAGCATGTTCAGTTTCTAAAGAAATACTGCCATATCATTTCGTTATCTGATTTTTTCGAGAAGCGATTTATAAGTGGAAAACCGAATATTGCCCTTACGTTCGATGATGGTTACAGGAATAATTTTCTGTATGCAAAACCTGTCTTAGAAGCTGCTAAAGTCAATGGCACATTTTACATAACAGGACTTAACACTAGTAATTCGGATATACTTTGGGCTGATTTCTTAAACATCGCGTCCAAATTAACAGAGCAGGTAATTTCAATCGATGGAGAGAAATTCGAACAGAAAAATGGTATTTACCACAGTTTAGATTCGGGTAAAAATCTTTATTCCATTATCAAAGACGAAAAGGCTGGAACAGCCTACAAGCAATTAATGACCGAGTCGTTTATTGATTTGTACGATTTCAAGAAAGATCTGGCTTACGATGATTATTGGAAACTAATGACTGATTTAGAAATCCGGAATTGTGGAGATTCCAAGTATATTGAAGTTGGCTCACATGGATTTCTTCATAATAATTTGGGAACCATTTCAATTGAAGACGCTACTTCAGAATTGCAAAATTCAAAGGAATACCTCGAAAATATCATCCAAAGTAAAATTGTTTCGGTAGGATACCCAGATGGTTCATATACCCGTACAACATTAGATGCCAGTGAAGATTTAGGTTTTCTTTATCAGACAGCTGCCGAAGGCTTTCGCTTTTTAGAAGATGAAACAGACAACCGCATTCGTGACCGCAAAGGAATGTACACCTGTGATACCTGCGCGAATCAATTGCTAGTTAATCTGTAATCTTTTCTGTTCATAGAATAGACAATGAGTAAGGAGATTTAGCAATTTCTAATAATGAATTTCTTAATCAGAATAAACTAGCTTTAGTAAATAACTCAAGTTTAGATTTGCTGTACACGCTGAAATTAAACGACTTATGCCTCTTTACCATTTATACAGAATTAAAAGATTGAAACATTTGATTTAAAATAAATCAGTAGTGATATCGATATTTATTAATCGTCTCATTGTAAAAATTTGAAAAACATATATTTGCCGAATCGTCGAAATGACCTGATATCAGGATGAAAATACTGTATGTAATTCCTACAATGGGTTGTGGAGGAGCAGAAATTCTCCTCGGGGCAATAGCACGTAATTTAGTCAAGAAGGGGCATGAAGTTCACTTAGTATGCCTCGAACCTCATCACGAAACTTGGCCCAATTACCCTGATAAAGAAGCCATGTTAGCCGAAGTTCCGGTGACCATTATTGGTGGCAGTGTTCGATTCCGATTCTTAAGAAAACCTCAAGTTGATACCGGTGCTTTCGTAAATTATGTAAACGATTTCAAGCCCGATATTATCCATTCGCATTTGTACCTATCTGAACTAGTTTCTCGTTCAGTTGTATTTAGCCATATCAAGTATTTTTCCCATGGGCACGACAATATGCCACAACTGCGTGGGCTTCATTTTAATACACTTTGGTCTAAACCACTACTTGCCAATTATTGGGAAAGAACATGGTTAATAAAGCAATACAAGGCTTGTAACAATCATTTTATTGCTATTTCCAATGATGTAAAAGCCTATTTGGAATCTGAACTTCCTGCATTTCGAAATTCAGTAATCTATCATCCCAATGCAATAGATATAAAACGCTTCTATTTTGCTCGCACATTTGAGCCTGTTCAAGGTGTGTTCCATATGGTTTCGATAGCTAATCTGGTCGAAAAAAAGAATCACATTTTATTGATAGATGTGATGGATGTTTTAATCCGCAAAGGTTATCGAGTTAGTATGGAAGTATTGGGTGCAGGGCCTTTGATGGAAATGCTACAACAAAAAACACGAGAGAAAGGGCTTGAAAACCACTTGTTTTTTAGAGGAAGTGTGGGTGATGTTCCTGAACGTTTGAAAAATGCACATTTGTATGTGCATCCTGCTTGGTACGAACCATTCGGATTGGTTTTATTGGAAGCAATGGCCTCGGCTTTACCGGTAGTATCTCTTGATGGATTTGGTAACCGCGAATTGATGAAAGAAAATCAGAATGGTTTTATGCTACCAACTAAGGCTAGTGCTGAGGAGTTTGCTGCTAAAATCGCCTATTTCATTGATCATCCCGAAGAGCGCCAACGAATGGGCCTTTTTGCTCAAGAGTTTTCTAAGCATTTCGATATCGACCACTATACCGATGGCTTAATTGAAATTTATCAGAACAACTCAAAAGCTACTACAACTCATTAATTTCACGCAGTTCAGAAGGAGAAGGATAGGAAATGAGCACCGCTCTATGTTTACCCTGAAACACAAACATACTTCCTGCAGCCACAGCCGAAGCACCTGCTTGAATAGCTTGTTTGAGATGTTGTAAATTTCCTGCTCCGCCCGAAGCTATTACAGGAATACTTACTGCATGTGCTACTTCTGAAATCGTTTTCAAGTCAAAACCTTCCATCATCCCATCCCGATCAACCGAATTCAACACTAGTTCACCTGCACCTTTTTGCTCTAACATTTGAGCAAACTCGATGAGTGGAATATTTAGCGTTTTAGAAGCATTCCGAACAGCAACCCGGTATTTTCCCCAAATATCTTTCTTCACATCTATTGCTGCTACAGTAGAGGAACTTCCTAAAACATCGGCAGTTCGAGTGATTAAATCTGGATCTTTTTCCAATGCTGAATTAATAGCCACCTTCTCAATCCCAGCTTTGATAACAGCTCGAATATCTTCAAGATTTGACAAGCCTCCACCATAACATAAGGGCATAAAAGCCTCCGTAGCTATTTCAGAAATGTATTTGAAATTAGGTCTTCTTCCTTGTGCAGTTGCCGTGATATCTAAGAATATCAACTCATCCACTTCTTTATCATTAAATATCCTGACTGCATTCACAGGATCACCTACGTAAACAGGCTTTTTGAATTTCTGTGTTTTAACCAGACTTCCCTCTAGATTACACAACAATACAGGAATAACACGGGATTGATACATAGTTATCGCGGCTCTGAAAAATTGTGTAGTAAAGACATCCCGTATTTATGACTTTTCTCAGGATGGAATTGAACGCCAGCTATGTTTTCATGCTCAAATGCTGAGCAAAACGTATAACCATAATCCGAAAGAAGTAATTGATCCGCTTCGTTTTTCAAATGGAAATGATAGGAATGAACAAAGTAAAATCGAGGATTCTCGGGTAATACATCTACAAGTGGACTTTGTTTTACCTGCCGGATTTGATTCCAACCCATATTAGGAATTCTCCATTTGGGGTCGCCATCAAGTTTAAAACGCTGTACATCTCCTGCCACTAAACCAAGTCCAGCCTTTTGCCCTTCTTCGCTACGTTCTAACATAAGCTGAGCACCTAAGCAAATTCCAAGAATTGGCGTTTTATCCTTCAAGGCTTTTTCCCGAATCAACTCCACTAAGTTCAGCTTCTCCAACTGTTCCATTCCACTATCAAATGAGCCTACACCGGGTAAAATAATATGATCGGCATCTCTGATTTTTGCAGGATCACGAGTAATTTCACTCTTGCGACCTATCTTTTTAAGCATATTGGAAACGGAACCAATATTGCCCATATCGTAATCGACTATTGCTATCATGGTGTGATTAAGCCTCAAATGTAGCAAATTCAGGATTTATAAGTCGGAATTGCTAATATTGCCTCAAAGGGAACACACGTGAAAAGGCCTTATCTGTATATACTTGTAACCGACTACCCATACGGGATTGGCGAGCCTTTTTTGGAAAATGAACTGCTTGAAAATAGTGCTCACTTTGAGCATATTTATCTCGTTATTCCGGAAATTCACTTGATTGATCAATCTATTGTTCGATATAGCCTTCCTTCCAATGCGACTTTAGTTCCCTTACAAACTCGGGTTAGTTTAACCCATAAACTAAAGGCAATGTCGCAGTGGTTGAAGCAATCAATCCGAAAAGAAATTGCTTACATAAATGGTTCGTATAAATTAAAATTCGGGCTGAACCATTTTAAAACCATTACTGGATTTATGGCTTCTGGAATAGCCTTTTCGGAGCAATTTCAACAAGTTCTAAGGCAACATAATCATCCGCCAGAAAAAGCAAGCATTTATAGTTACTGGTTCACCTTTGCTACTTGGGGTTTAACGCTAATTAAACAGGGAAATTCTGCTTATAATATCGGAACCAGAATTCATGGCTGGGATTGTTTTTATTATCGGAATTCGGCGAATTATCTTCCGCTCCGCCCCATTACGATTTCAACATTAGATTGGATTTGCCCTATTTCAGAAACAGGAAAAACCCATTTAATTGAGAAGATACCAGATGTTCAATTAAATAAAATCAAGGTTCACTATTTAGGGGTGGATATTCGTCCTAGTGAATTTCCAATCTGCTACAAACAAGGAGTTTTAAGAATTGTATCGGTTTCTTTTATACATCATGTTAAGCGCATCCATCTAATAATTGATGCATTAGCTAAAATCGAATCGATTCAGGTTGAATGGACTCATATAGGAAGTTGGTCTTCTCAAACTGCTTGGTTACAAGATGCGGCGAGAGAAAAACTAGGAGGAAAAGAGAACATTCAATATACATTCACAGGTGAAAAAACCATTGAAGAGGTTCGTTCCTTTTTAGAACATCATCAAGCCGATTTTCTTATTTGCACTAGTGAATCAGAAGGAATCCCAGTTTCCATGATGGAAGCTTTAGCTGCAGGAACTCCCGTTATTTCAACTGCAGTTGGTGGTGTTCCCGAGATTGTTCAAGATCAAGAAACTGGTTATTTACTTCCTGCCAATCCAACAGAAGCCGAAATTGCTGATACTTTGAACAAAATCGTCCTTATGGATGAATTGGAATACCGCCGTTTGTCGGAAAATGCAAAAAATACATACCTCAATAAGTTTCAAGCTAAGGTGAATTATAAGAAATTTGCCAAAGAAATATTGCAGGCTTAATCAATAGCCTAATTCACACTTACAGATGCATATCTGACTATGGAATATAAAATTTGCTCGCGTTGTATTATCGATACTCCCACGTATCCAGATATAGTATTTGATGAAAATGGGGTGTGCAATGTGTGTCACACATATGATCAGATGGCGGAGAAATTCCGAATCGAACAAGATGTTCTAGGTGAAAATTACCTGTTTCAGAAAATTGCTCGAATCAAGGAAGAAGGAAAAAACAAAGAATACGACTGCATATTAGGAATTAGTGGAGGAGTTGACAGCTCCTACCTTGCTATCAAATTGAAAGAATGGGGTTTACGTCCACTCGCACTTCATATTGATAACGGTTGGAATACCGAATTAGCTGTTTCAAACATTGAAAAACTAATCAAGCAACTCGGCTTAGATTTAGTAACCTATGTGGTGAATTGGGAAGAACTACGCGATTTGGAATTAGCCTACATGGCTGCGTCAGTAGTAGATATTGACATTCCAAATGAGATGTGCAGCTTTGCTATCATCAATCGGAAAGCTGCTGAATTAGGACTTAAATACATCATTACCGGTCATAATTACTCGAGCGAAGGTTGGCTGCCACCTACTTTTTCGCACTACAAATACGATACACTCAACCTAAACGATATTCATAAAAAGTTTGGGAAAGTGAAGCTCAAAACATATCCTAAAATTGGGTATTTCAGAACACTCTATTATTCCAAGATTAAGAAAATCGACTTCTTTAGTCCGCTTAATTACATGCACTATGACAAAGAGGAAGCAAAGAAAATCTTGATCGATCAGTATAACTGGCGTGATTACGGAGGAAAGCACTTCGAAAATTCTTACACCCGTTTTTACCAATCGTACATTCTTCCTGAGAAGTTCAAATTAGATAAACGTCGATCACATTTGTCTTCACTTATTTGTGCTGGACAGCTAACACGAGAAGAGGCACTCAAAATAATTGAAACACCCAATTATTCAAGTGAAGAATTGCTAGCATCTGATCGTGATTATTTCATTAAGAAATTGAGAATCACCGAGAAGGAATTCGAAAACTACATCCACACACCTCCTAAGAAACATACAGATTATCGCTCTTACATAAATGTCCAAGCATTCGTGAAGAAACATTTTTCATTTCTTAAGAAGTTTATTCCGGCTCCATGATATCCAGAATAATCGCGAAGCTGATTTATATGCTTCAAAAAAGGCTTAAACCCGAAATGATCGGGGGCTTTCCTTATAGCAAAAGCAAAGATGTTCGGATAAGTAACCACACACATATTTCCTATCCGAAAAATCTGACTGTGGGTGAACAAGTTTTTATTGCTCATTTTAGCTACATCGATTGTTTACAGCCTATTACATTGGGTCGTAATGTATACATTGGAAGTTATGTGAGCATCCTTACTCATTCGGCTCACAATTCTGTTCGCTTGCATGGAAAGCATTACCTGAACGATGCTCCAGATCTAGTTGCTTTACAAACAGGTCCGGTTACAATAGGAGATTACTGCTCTATTGGACCTTACACGATCATTATGCCGGGCACCACATTAGGAAAAGGTACTATGGTAACAGCTAATTCCTATGTAAATCCGGGAGTTTATCCTGATTTCGCAATCTTAAAAGGCAATCCAGCTAAAATCGTTGGGAACACGCGCGATTACGATGAATTATTGCTCGAACGGAATCCTGAAATGAGGAGCAAATACTATTTGAACGATTATGATTGAAATCCTTCAGTCAAATCAATTATCCGATACATCGAATCTTCCGCTTTTTTTTTCCAAGGAATGGCTTAGCTATTCAATTGCAGAAGGCGGAGAGTTTTTTTATTTCAAGTTTTCGGATGGAACACTTATCCCATTTGTAACACGAAAACGCTACTTCACGTGTATTGGCTTTCTAATCTATAAGCCCTATCGAATCGGAAAGACCTTGAGTGCTGATGAAGAATCTTCTTGTATTCAAGAGATGATTGCCTACATCAAAAAGCACAAAATCTGCGATGTTATTCTTCCTCCCATGCACGTGTGCGTGTTGCAGAAAGAAGTACCTAATGCCTCCAACTACAAGCTCGGGTTGATTTTGGTGGATATTAATAAATCGCAAGAGGATGTGTTTGCCCTGTTCTCAAAAACCTATCGAACTCAAATTCGAGGCTGTGAAAGAGATGGATTTACAATCAGTCATTCTCTAGAGCATTTTGATTTCTTCTTTCGGATGTACCGAATCAACCAAGAGAAAAACAAGAAATATCCCGGTCAAGCATCCCACATCAAAGGCATACTTGATAATATGCCCAATCAAGCAAAACTGTTTACTGTTCTCAATCCCGAAGGTGAGCCTGAAGGTTCAATTTTGTTGATTTTTGACCGTGAAAAAGCTTACTATTTGATGGGGGCGAAACACGAAGAAAAACCCACTCATAATGGTTCACAGAAATTCCTCCAATGGAGTGTGATGCGATACTGTCAAGAAATGGGTTGTGCTCAATACAATCTTGGTGGTTTTCGCTATAACTTGGATGAACAAGACAAATTCAGCAAAATCCAAGATTTCAAATTAAAGTTTGGAGCTCTTATCGAAGAAGGTTTTCATTTTAGTTTGAAGATATCTTGGAAATATAGTCTGTACGAGAAACTAATAGCCTTGAAACAAAAAATTAAATGAATCCATCGCTTTTAATCACATTCGACTACGAGGTGTTTCTCGGTTCCAAAAGCGGTACGATTCAAAATTGCTTGATCGATCCTACCAATCGGGTTTTAACTATTCTCGCTAAACACAATTTTAAATCGCTTTTTTTTGTAGATGCCCTCTATTTGTGCCGTTTACAGGAAAGCTCCTCACCTCAAAATCAAGCCGACCTAAAAACAATTTTCCTTCAATTAGAAGATATCGTTAAACAAGGTCATCAAATTGGTGTACATATCCATCCTCATTGGCTAGATGCTGAATATCAAGAGGATTCTAACAACTGGAATGGCACAAACAAGAATCATTTTGCCTTGTCGTGTTTAGATGATTCTCTTCGCGCTGAAACAATTCAGAAATCGGTCGAAATATTAAGTCCGTATATGGACATGACTCGTCCAATTACCTATCGTGCAGGAGGTTTTTATTGTCAGCCATTTAGTTTGCTCCAAGACGCTTTTGCTCAAAATAACATTTGGATTGATTTCAGTGTGATGCGTGATTTTACGAGTACAGGATATAAAAATCTTTTTGCTTTCGATTTCACCAATCCTCCGCAAGAATTAATTTATCGATTTGATGACAATCCGCTTGTCCCTAGTAAAGCAGGTAAATTCATTGAGGTTTCGGTAAATAGTTTTCGCTTAGGTGGATTGTCAAGAATTCGAAATTCTATTTACTTCCGATTGAATCGTACTAGTCCAAAGATGAATCGAATGGGAGATGGCTCGGGCTCGGGGAATTTTATCGCACATCAAGGTGATGGAGATTACAGCCGTTATTTTAGATCGCATCAGAATTATGCGGTCGAATTACTAAACCCTGTTTTGGCTCATAGTTACAATCAGCAACTCAAGGAACAAAAGCTAATTCACTTGGTTTCACACCCAAAATCTTTTACTCCTATTGGATTAGAAGGCTTTGATTTATTCTGCCAATTAGCTGCGAAACAAAAACCCGAAACCGATTACCGAACTATTATCCGGAACTACTTAAATGAACCACAGTTAAATCTGTAGCTGTTTAAATAAGTTAAGCCAGAGTCATTGGTTTAATTCAAGATTTCTCAAGCAGTTTTTCCTATTTTTCGCCAATTAATTCCACAAAAACTCAGTTATGCTTTCATTTTCGGAGCTGAAACGCAATCTCAAAAAAGACACCTCATCTTTTAAGAAATTGGAAATTGCAATCCTGGGAGATTCATCCACTCAATTCTTAACTCAGGCTATCAAAGGTTATGGCATTGAGCATAAATTGAATCTTTCTATATACGACGCACCATACAATCAGCTCGAAAGACAACTCTCCAATAAAGCTTCCGAATTATATACACGCAAACCGTCTTTCATATTTCTATTTCTTTCTCCTCAAAAAATAATTTCTTCCTTTTACTCGCTTTCTAAATCCGAACAAGCATCCTTTGCCGACGATTATGTGAGTCGCCTAGAACAACATATAAATATTGCCAATAGTGAGTTATCGGCGAATTTCATCATCACAAATATTCCTGAAATCAATGATCAGGTTTTTGGAAATTATGGAAACAAAAATCCATATTCACTTATTTTTCAAATCAGAAAATTGAATTACGAATTGATGCGATTATGCAGCAGTTCCGATAATTTATTCATCAACGATGTAGCTTCTTTATCGAATCGTTATGGATATGACCAAGCATTTTCATCGTCCCTTTACATCAATGGAGATATCATTTATCACCTGGATTTCTTACCGGCATTAGCAAAAAACTCAGTCGATATTTTACGTGCATTAAGTGGCTCGGTAATTAAATGTATTGTGCTGGATCTCGACAATACCATGTGGGGAGGAATTATTGGAGATGATGGAATTGACAATATTCAATTAGGAGAATTAGGGATTGGTAAAGCATTTACTGAGTTTCAACGTTGGATAAAGCAATTAAAAAACAGAGGAATTCTTTTAGCGGTTTGCAGTAAAAACAACGATAGCACAGCACGTGAGGTGTTTGAAAAGCATCCCGACATGGTGCTTAGATTAGAAGACATCACCATTTTTATCGCTAACTGGGAAAACAAAGCTGCCAACATTAGTGCGATTCGAGAAAACTTGAATATCGGTTTCGATTCGATGGTATTCTTAGACGATAGTGCATTTGAACGGAATTTAGTACGCGAACTTATTCCCGATATTATCGTTCCTGAATTACCTGAAGATCCTTCCGAATACCTTGCCTATCTGCAACATTTGAATTTGTTTGAGTCGATTTCTTTTACTGCCGAAGATGAAAACAGAACCCAAATGTATCGGGAGGATTTTAATCGTACTGCGTTGAAAAAAGTATTCCTCGACGAAGACGATTATTTGCGAAATCTCGAATTGAAGATGAATGTTGAAACGGTTAATGATTTCAATCTTCCTCGAATTGCCCAACTTATTCAACGCTCGAATCAATTTAATTTCCGGACCATGCGCTATAGTCCGGAAGAAATCAAAACTATTTCTACTAGTCCAACCGCCCGTTGTTATTCGTTTTCACTTGAAGATAAACATGGGAAATACGGATTAATTTCTACCATCATCCTTCGTTTAGATAAAACACAAGGAACTGCATTTATTGATTCTTGGGTGATGAGTTGCCGAGTTCTAAACCGTGGTGTAGAGGATTTCATCCTTAATTTTATGATGGAATGCCTTGAACAAGAAGGTTTAAATACACTTCAGGGAGAATTCATCCCAACAGCAAAAAACAGTATAGTCAAAGAATTATACGCCCAAAAAGGATTTCAGCCAGATGGTAACCTGTGGATTCGCAAATTGAGTGACTATCAACCAATCACCCATTTCATCGCACGCACCGAAACTGTTGCTTAGCTTTAGAATTTCTCATGCGCTGTATAGCATAGCAGTACTGCATTGGAATTACCAATGTGTATTACATATGCTGAGAAAATATTAATTAAGCTTAGCTAAAATAGCTTCGCAAATTTGTCCAACTGTTCTGAATGACTCAATCTCGTTGGATTTAAAGCGGATGCTATATTTCTTTTCTACCGCAACCACAAATTGCAGGTGATTTAAGGAATCCCAATTTTCTAGATCGTTCGTAGAAGTGGCAAGGGTGATTTTATCTCCATCTTCTTCCATTATTTCAGTAAAAATGGGTTTCAATTCAACGAGTAGATCTTCTTGGGTCATGGCAAAATTTTAAAAAACAAAGATAGGTAAAATGTAAAATCAGCTAAGCTTGAATGCCAAGCTGTATTTCTCTAAAGGCAAACACCTAAAATCGGAAAAAGTAATTCGTCGAAATACATATTCAATTGTATCCATCGAAAAGCTTCACATTACACATGCTTCTAGAGGATTCTACAATGACCTATAACGTTGATTTACAATGCAATTCAGAAATGCCAAAAGCGGCAAATTGTTCAATTATTCAAAGAGTTTAGCACTAAAACACATCATTAAGATTTAATAAATTATCTTCGCGGAGTTCTGCAAGAAGTGTAAAGGATTTCAACCTTTAACTAGCTTGTATTTGTAGGTTAAACAGCAGATTTTCATCACGCATGAACTTTATTCAGCAAGTTATTGATTCTAGTAGGTTGCTAAATGTACTCTACGACAATCTGGATAAAGAAATAACCGGCAACCCAAACTATCAAAAGCTCTGCGATTATCTAAGTAATTACCTAGAATTCAATAAGCTTAGCATTGAAGAAGCCGTGGAGATTTACACACGTTTTATCTCTTCCTACAACAAAGATTGTCGCCAATTCATTAAAACAAATAAATATCCATACGAGCTTAACCCTGAATTAGCAACACTTTCACGAGAAGAATACGACATAATTCTACTTTTTTCCGTGTTATTTAGTACCCATCGTTTTCGAATTATGGAGCTGATTCAAGAAAAAAAAGGTTCTGGAAAAGCTCTATATATCGGACTTGGTCCCGGACTGGAATTGCTTTACACACAAGCCGATTTTACGGAGAAAATTGCTTACGATTTAGCTGTTAACCCATTCTTAAACAAGCAGTTTCCTGAGGTTAAATTAAATCACGAGTTATATAGCGGACAAAATCCTGATTACTTCGACTCCATTTATATGATCGAATTATTAGAACATGTTCCAGATCCATTCCAACTGCTTAAAATTGCTTACGCTTCGCTAAAAACAGGCGGAAAAGTACTTTTCACTACAGCTTCGAATATTCCACAATTCGATCACGTCTTTAACTTTTCGCCCGACCACACCGAATTTGAAAGCAAACTCCAAGAAATGGGATTCAACATCCTGTTTAAAGAGAAAATTCAACATAACTACATAACTGTAGACCTGAATTCGTCAAACCACTTTTACGTAATTGAAAAAACGAAATGAGCAAAAAACAAGAAAAAGCATTTCAGGAAGAGCGAAGCTTGATTATTGACATTCTGAGAAAAACTCGTTTTCATCAGTTTGATCCAGCTGTGCATCATAAGCAAGTAATCCCTTATGCAACCTATTCTCCATGGGAAGGCGATGCAGAATTTCTTGAACTTTTTTCAACTATCGAAAACAACACACTAGTCGATATTTACCGTTGCTATGAGCTTTGGGATTTAGTAAAAAACTCTGCTAATATCGAAGGTGATATTCTCGAAGTAGGTGTGTGGCGTGGTGGAACAGGAGCTGTAATGTGCAAAGCTGCCGAAAACTCAAATAGCAAAGTATACTTAGCCGACACATTCGAAGGCGTTGTTAAAGCTACCGAAGAAGATACCGTTTACCGTGGTGGCGAGCATTCCGACACATCCGATCAAATTGTGAAAGACTTGCTAGCAAAGGTAAACGTGAAAAATGCTCACATCCTAAAAGGCATTTTCCCGGATGATTTCCCCGAAGTTCAAATCGACAAATTGAAATTGTGCCACATCGATGTGGATACCTACCAATCAGCTAAAGATATTTTCGACTATGCTTGGCCTAAAATGCAAGTCGGAGGAGTTGTTGTGTTTGATGATTATGGCTTCTGGACTTGTGAAGGTGTAACCAAATATTTCAATGCCTTGGAGTTAGCTGATGGACGTAAAATCCACAACCTCAATGGTCATGGCATGATCATCAAGTGCAAATAAATCACCGATTCACATTCGCCAACGAAATTAATCCCGTCAACACCAGTTCACGAAATGGCTCATCAAAACACGCATACCCATTGTATTCTGTGTAATGCTGAAAAGCTCAAACCTCTAGTTGGTTTTGAGAAAGCCTTTCTAACTCGCTGTTCAAACTGTGGTTTCGTTTTTTCTGCACGCATTCCAACAAATCAGGAACTTATCACCTATTACGAAGGATACGGACGAAACGATTACCTCAGTCCGATTACCATCAAACGATACAACGAAATCTTAGATCAGTTTGAATCGGTTCGCAAAACCAATCGATTACTGGATGTAGGTTGTGGAATTGGCTATTTCCTCGAAGTAGCTAAAAAACGTGGCTGGGAAGTTTATGGCACCGAATATACCGACGAAGCCATTCGGATTTGCCAATCTAAAGGCATTCAAATGAATCAAGGCGTGCTCGATCCAGCTAATTATCAACCCGAAAGCTTCGATGTCATCACCTCTTTCGAAGTAATCGAACACATCAATAATCCGCAAAGCGAAATTACTAACATCAGCAGTTTACTAAGAAAAGGTGGCTTGTTTTACGTTACAACCCCCAATTTCAACTCCCTGCTTCGCTACCACTTAGGCGAAAAATACAATGTCATTTGCTGGCCCGAACACCTCTCCTATTACACTCCTTCGACTCTCAATCGATTGATGCAGGCAAATAACTTGCATAAACTCTACATTCAAACTACCGGCATCAGTATTACTCGTCTCATTACCAGCCGAAAACCTGCTCCAGCACCTGCAGTAGAAAGCAATAATAACGAAGGAACCGAATTCGTATCCGAAAATACCCAAGACGAAAAACTCCGCAACCGCTTTGAATCCAATCCTTTACTCGGCTTGACAAAAAAAGCAATCAACGGCATGCTCACCTGGACAGGAAAAGGCGATGCATTAAAAGGATTATTTCGAAAAGTATAAGTCGAATTGGGCGGCAGAACACGCTTTACGCCTATATCCTTCTTCGCAAGCTCATCAGGGATGCCGGCTTCAATCGTTGCCGCTCACAGCTAATTGTAGCTATCGTTTTTCCTATATCGATCTTCTAATTCTATCCATTTTTCCCGTTCTTTTGTCCCAATTTCGTACTTAAGAATTTCCAATTCGTAATTCGTAATTCGTAATTCGTAATTCGTAATTGATAATTCTTAATTCGTAATTGATAATTCGTAATTCTAAAAACTTCACCGTGCAACAACTTATCGAATGCGTTCCTAATTTCTCCGAAGGGAACAATCTCCAAATCATCAAACAAATTACCGACGAAATTGAAGCCATCGAAGGCGTTCGTTTACTCAACGTAGATCCGGGAAAAGCAACCAATCGTACAGTTGTCACATTTGTTGGAACACCTGCACAGGTTATCGAAGCTGCTTTTCAAGCTATCAAGAAAGCTTCCGAGCTTATCGATATGAGCAAACATACCGGCGAACATCCTCGAATGGGTGCAACCGATGTTTGTCCGCTTATTCCTATCTCGGGAATTAGCATGGAAGAAACCGCCGAATATGCCCGTAAACTCGGCAAAAGGGTGGGAGAAGAATTAAACATCCCAGTTTATCTTTACGAATCGGCTGCTGTTATTCCCGGACGAAACAACCTCAGCGAAATTCGCGCAGGTGAGTATGAAGGTTTTTTCAAGAAAATCACGCAACCCGAATGGAAACCCGATTTTGGTCCTGCCGTAATGAACGAACGTGCTGGCGCCAGTGTAATTGGTGCGCGCGATTTCCTCATTGCATTTAACGTCAACCTCAACACCACTTCGGTAAGAAGAGCCAATTCCATTGCTTTCGATGTACGTGAACGTGGCCGTGTAAAACGAGAAGGTGATCCAGTTACCGGTAAAATCGTAAAAGACGAACAGGGCAATCAAGTCCACATCCCGGGAAGCTTAAAATCAGTAAAAGCTATCGGTTGGTTTATCGAAGAATATGGCGTGGCTCAAATTTCCATGAACCTCACCAACATTCGTGTAACACCAGTGCATATTGCATTCGACGAAGTCTGCAAAAAAGCCGATTCTCGTGGAATTCGTGTTACCGGTTCTGAGTTAGTTGGTTTGTTGCCTCTAAGTTGTTTGCTAGACGCGGGAAGATATTTCCTCGAAAAACAACAACGCTCTACGGGTGTTTCCGAAGCAGAACTCATCAAAATTGCTGTAAAATCAATGGGTCTTGATGAACTTGGTCCATTTGAACCCGAAAAACGCGTGATCGAATACCTATTACGCGATGCATCCGAAGAGAAATTAGTTAGCATGAGTTTGAAAGCTTTTGCCGATGAAACTTCATCCGAATCTCCAGCTCCGGGTGGCGGTTCAATCTCAGCTTACGTGGGAGCTTTAGGAATTGCATTAGCAGGCATGGTTGCTAATCTTAGTTCACATAAACGCGGCTGGGATGCACGATGGAAAGAGTTTTCTGATGTAGCAGATCAAGCCGAAGAACTTAAAAAACAACTTATCCGCATGGTCGACGAGGACACTCGAGCCTTCAACCGTATCATGGATGCATTTGGATTGGCAAATGGAAGTCCCGAAGAAAAAGCAGCCCGTAAAGCAGCCATTCAAGAAGCAACACGATACGCGATTGAAGTTCCATATAAAGTAATGCAACTCAGTGCTTCAACACTTACTATCATCCACCAAATGGCCGATCAGGGAAATCCAAATTCAGTTTCTGATGCTGGTGTGGGTGCTTTATGTGCTCGAACTGCCGTAATGGGAGCTTGGCTAAACGTAAAAATTAACTGTGCGGGATACGAGGATAAAGCATTTGTAGATCAAACTTTAAACACCTGCGAATCCATTGTACAAGGAGTTAATCAAAAAGAAGCGAGCATACTACAATTGGTACATCAGAAAATTGCCAATGGTTAATCCTTGTCTAAGAAAACAGAAAGCCCGGTATTAAATCGGGCTTTTTTATGCACTTAATCGATCAAAGTGACTCGACCAATCATTTGTTTAGCAATATGTTCTGTGTTGGTAATAGTAGCCCTCCACACATAAACATCTTCCTGAACTCGGTTACCCATATAAGTTCCATCCCAACCTTCAAGTGGATCGGTTCCTTCATAAATAAGCTCTCCCCAACGATCGAAAATCTCCAGTAAGAACTTCGTTGCATACGTTACCCGAATCATGAAAACCTCGTTGTTTCCATCTCCATTCGGTGTAAAAGCATTCGGAGCGAAAATGGTTGGGAATGGATCAATCTCTACCATTTTACAAATTTGATCCACACATCCATGCGAAGTAGTAACACGCAGGCATGCTGTAAAATGCCCAGTATCAGGAAACGTATGAAGAGGTGATTCAAGTGTAGACGTTTGTCCGTCGCCGAAAGTCCATAAATACGTACTAGCTAAAGTACTTTCGTTGATAAACTGATACTGTGGATTCTGTATATCAGCATTATCGGGATTGTAACTAAATCGCGCATCAGGCAATCCGTAAACAGTAACTGCTCCGGGAGCCGAAAGTGTGGCAGTACAACCAAACTCATCTGTTAAATCAACCGAAACATCTTGCAATCCACTTTCTGTGAAGCATATTTTTTGAATGGCATTCACACCTTGACTACCATTCGAGAAGCTCCAATTAAACGATTGAATAGCTGCCGAACCAGTCGAGTTCACTTCAAAATTCACACAGATAGGGCTACAACCTTCGGCCACATCAGTTGTGATGTTTCCTTGAGGACGAAGACGTAATGTAACTTGCTGTGAATCGGTAGCAGCACATCCAAGGACATCCGTGGCAACAGCTGAATACGTTCGTGTTGCAGTTGGTGTATCTACTAATGTATCACCTTGAAAATTGAATGCTGGCCAAGTTACTTCTATGTGGCTAGTTCCTCCCGAAGCTTGAGCAATTAGATGAGCTTCATCGTTTTCACACACATAAGAAGGACCTGTAACATCTATAACAACAGGATCGGGCTGAGTGAGAACTATGGATGAAGTTTGAACACACCCATTTCCATCCGTAACACTTACCTGATATGTTCCAGCTGGTATGCTGTCGAGCGAAGCTCCATTTGGTCCATTTAGCCAAGTGATGGCATAAGGCAAAGTACCTGCTTGTACATCAGCTTGAAGGGCTCCATCACTAAATCCAAAGCATGTAATTGGATGTGTAATAAATGGTGCAATTTGAACATTCGGAATAGCTGCTATAGTCATGACCGAATCTAACGTACAACCATTCGCATCGCGTACTTGAACAGAATAGAAATCAGGCGCTAGATTAGTATAAATTACCTGTGATCCAAAAGCACCACCATTAAAACTATATTGATATGCGGGCGAACCACCATTCACTTGTAGAATCGCTAGTTGTCCATTGGCTAAATCACACGTTGACGAATCGACTGTAATCTGCATTTGATCTGGCCCTGGAAATTGTTGCAATACAACTACCGAATCAATCATACAACCATTCGCATCCCGAACTATTAAAGGATAATTCCCCGCATCCAAATCAGAGCGGATTACTGGATAGTCGGTTATCGTAGTGAAACTGGAGTCAATCCATTGAACTTGGAATGGAGCAATACCACCTTGAACACCCATCAAACGGGCATTACCGTTAGCTTGAGAACAAACAGCATCCTGACTTTGCAGCGTCATGAATGTTGGATACGAAGGCATGGCTAATTGAGCTTGTCGAGCAGATGTACATCCATGAGCATCAACAATTTGCAGAGTATAAGACCCAACATCTAATTGAGTAAACATATCCGCTTGTTGAAGAGCTCCGCCATTCAGTTGATATTGATAAGGTGTTGTACCACCAAAAGCAGTATCCGCTTGAATTATACCATTGCTAACAGCACAATGAGGGTTCTGATAGCTTATTTGTAAAGTCAATAAAGCTGGTTGAGTGATAACTACTTGAGCAGTATCTCGACAATTTAATGCATCCGTAACATAAACATCCCATGTTCCTGCAGCTAAACTACTTGCCAGAGAATCTGTTTCACTGTTAGTCCACAGAAAAGTAAATGGTGCTGTACCCGCTTGTATTGTTGCAACAGCCTGTCCATCGGATCCATTAAAACATTGAGCATTTTGTATCACCTGAGCAGTAAGTGCTACATCAGGAATAAGCGTAATATCTATGAGCGTATCTAATACACATTGATTTTGATCTCGCACAATAAGCGTTACGATTCCGATAGCTTGTTGTTGATAGGTTGTTTGGTTACTAAATGGACTTCCGTTAAAACTGTATTCAAAAGCTGGAGTTCCACCGTTAATCGTTCCTAATGTTACAATGGCATTGTTTAATCCGCAACTAGCTGGCTGCACAGTATACTGAAGTGATCCGGGACCATTTATTTGCTGTAAGGTGACGTTAGTATCTATTATACATCCATTAACATCGGTCAACTCCACATTAAAAGGTCCGGCAGGTAACGAATCGAATGTAACGGGAACGGGTACGACTCCCATATCAGAGCCATTCACCCAAATTTGAAAAGGTCCAATCCCACCAATTACTTGAAGTGGAGCAACAACACCATTGTCTTCACCACAAGTTGCATCAGTAAGACTCATCATAAGCTGAGTAGGATAACTCAACATAGTAATGGAGCCATTTACTTGGAACAAACATCCATTCGCATCTCTTACCGAAATTGTATGCGTTCCTATAGCTAGTGAATTAAATTGTGAGAGTGTCGAATAAACTCCACCATCTATCGCATATTCATAAGGAGAAGTACCACCAGTTGGAGCATTAACGGTTATTGTTCCATTATTCTGGTTACACGTTGCGGGTTGAATAGATAGTGTTGTTGTTATTGGAGCAGGTTCGGTTATATTGAAACTCGTATCAGCCAAACACCCAAAATTATCAACCAAATGAACTACATATATTCCTGCTGATAGGCCAGTATCAATAGCTGTAGCATTTCCATCATCCCATCCATAACTAAATGGGCCCCAACCTTGAACTCCTGGATCTATCGAACCATTTGATTGACCCGAACAGGAAACATGTGTTATTATAGGTTGAAAGTAAATATCTGGAACAACCGTGATCATAGCTGTATCACTAGCTATAAATCCGTCAGCATCAGTAACTGTTAAACTAACTTGCTGCGATACATTACTACAAAGTGTGATAGTACTATCGTTACTACCATTTGACCACAAATAGCTGTAAGGTGGAGTTCCGTATGCTTTTGAAACTGGAAAAGTCAAACATTGTCCCGGACAAATAGTGTCTCCAGTTATGGCAATCCGAAAAACACATGGAGGAACAATTACCGTTTGAGTAGCTGAGGCTGTACATCCTTGATCAGAAACCAACTGTAATGAAATAGGATAAGAACCTGGGCCCGGATAGGTAACATTAACGGTCGATTGAGAGGATGCGCTAGGTAAAGCTGAGCCTCCAAAAGTCCACTGTTGAGAAGCTATTATTCCTGAACTAATCGTACTTAACGATTGTACTTGAACAGGCAAATCACAAGCTGGAGCTTGGTATTGAATAACTGGAACTGGAATAGGTGCAACTGTAATAGGTACTTGTGCATTCGTCACACAACCATTAAATGCTGTTAGATTTAAGGTATAGATTGTTGTTACAGCAGGTGATACTGTAATGGATTGAGTGGTGATATTTCCCGGCTGCCAAGCAAATGAGGCATATCCTGATGGAGCTATAAGGGTAACCGATTGACCAGGACAAATGGTATCAGCCAAAGCAGCTAAGGTAGATGGCGAGCAAGATGCATCTACATAGGCATAACCAAAGTGTCCTCCCTGACTACAATCACCAACGGTAAATTCAACCGTAACACTTTGTCCCATGTAGTTCGATAGATCGACGTTTACTGTACTCCAAGGTTTGTATCGAACACCTGTACAAGTGGTGGAATTAAAAAAACCGGGTAAACTCGCAGCGGCAGAAACGATAAATTCGGAACAAGGAATAACATCCCCTTGATCGTTTCGTAATCGTGCAATGAAGAAAGGTTGTTCGGCTGATGTATGACCGGGATCCTCAAAAACCACGGCGTATCGATAAGTAAAACTGGAATTAGATGCTCCAACAAGAAATGTTTGAGAAATCATTTCAGCTTCGGCACCTGTATTATTGTTTCCAATCATCACCGATCGTGAACCTCCTAAAGGATCTACCTGCGGAAAACCACCACATGGATCTGTTCCGCCTGTTGTTATGGTATGTCTTCCATTTACAACTCCAATATTCGTAGTTTGATAAGTTGGAGTTGGCGATCCTGCGGGAGCTGTAACCGATTTACCTGTAGTACATAACCATGAATTGAGATTTCCATCTTCAAATCCCATATTGGAACAAGCAGGCTGGACCACTATTGGAGTTAAGTTTACTGTTAAATCGTATTGATAACAGTTCGCATAGAAATTATTAATCATTAAAGCATCAAGAGCAATAAAATAAACTACTCCAGCTATAACCGGGATAATAGTTACTGCACCTGAGTTATTTCCTTGGACTGATGATAAACAAGTCCCTGTTCCTGGGCAACCTTCATAAACAGATAAAACCGGATTAGCTTGTCCACTTGCATGAATATCATTTAATCGAACGAAGAGCAAACCATCTTGAGCAGGAATTACAGTGTAAAACCAATCTTGTCCACCATAAGGATTGCTAAAACCAGAAGCACTTAAACAACCATTAGTACCCGTATAATCATTCCCATCACCGCAAAGTGTCTGGTTATTTGTAAAAAAAGGTAGAGAAATAGGATTTGCTTCAGAAGTAATACAAGTATTACCTCCTTGTGACCATACATCTGCCGACCGAAGTACAAGCAAAAGCACCCAAATAATCCTCCACATTGAAGAAGCCCAATTCATTCAGATTTGCTTTAAGTAACAGGTATAGCATGCGGTCAGGACATTGGCTATTGTCAATTAAAACGGAAAGCTAGGAATGAGGTTACGTATATCTGGGTGTGCTGTAAGTTTCAAGTTTAATCAGTTGTTTAATCACATATAACAAGCTGATAATCTGTGTTTTCGTGTTTTTCACAAATGAATGAACAATGTCAGAAAGATTAAACAACCTATTAGTCAATTAAATAGGCTTTTGGTAAATTATCCATTAGTTTTGAGAAGAACTAAAAACACTAAAGACACATGCAGCCGGTAATGGCCAAAATCAAGGAGTTTTTGAAAAGAGGGGAATTCTTCTTTCCGATTCGGCTCTTGATGGTGCATTTCAAATACAATATTCTGCTGCTCGTATTTTGGGTAGTATTGTTTGCTTATGTCCTTCGCTTGTGGGGAAACGACTTTGGAGTGCCGCTTCTATTTCTAGATCCAGAATACCTCGGTAAGGTTGATTTCTTCTCCTACTTAATGTTAGGTGCTAGTTGTGGAGCATTTATCATGGCTTTTCAAATTGCCAGCTACATTGTAAATTCACATCGCTTCCCTTTCCTAGCCTCTGTTTCCAAGCCATTCGTTAAATACACAATCAACAACTTCATCATTCCGGTAAGTTTCATTTGTACATTCCTAATCTGCAACTTTCAGTTTCAGGATAAATATGAAACAACTACTCGAACCGATATTTTCCTTAATTCTTGCGGATTCGTAATTGGTGCAGGTTTCTTTTTCCTTCTTAGCTTAACCTATTTCTTCAGTGTTAGTAAGGATATCTTTCACTTATTTGGAATCGATATCCTCAGAAAAACAGATCGCAAACGTGTCCAGAAAATCCAATTGAAGGAAAATGTCTGGCAACGTATATCGGTATCTAAAAAGCCTGCATCGGTAATTCATGTTGAAACATACTTAACGAATCCTATCCGAATAGCTCGAGCCCGCGAAACGGCTCATTACAACCCCGAAATCATCAATCAAGTATTCCGTCAAAACCACTTAGCTGCAGCCATTTTCGAAATCGCAGTTGTGATAGTAATGGTCCTACTTGGACTATTTCGGGATGTTCCATTTTTCCAAATACCTGCAGCAGCAAGCATTTTTGTGAGTTTTACCATGTTGCTCATGTTGGCAAGTGCTTTTCATACCTGGCTGAAAGAATGGTCAATCCCCATATTCATCGTCCTATATTTAACCATTAATTGGCTTTCAGGATATGAGTTTTTTGGAAAACGGAATCAAGCATTTGGACTCGATTACTCAACCGAAGCAGCAGTCATTCCCGATTCCATGCTGTTTGATCGGCAACGAAAAATTCAAATCACACGAGACACACGAAAAGGGTTAGAATCATTAGAAAGATGGAAGAAACGGGCATGGAAAGGGGATAATCAAAAGCCAACCATGATTTTCTTGAACGTAAGTGGAGGTGGATTGAAATCAGCATTATGGACTGTTTCAGCTTTGCAAGCTGCTGATTCAGCTTCTCAAGGACATCTTTTAAAGAACACACGTTTGATAACGGGTTCGTCGGGCGGTATGATTGGAGCAGCATACATGCGTGAGTTATACTTGCGAAAGACTTCGGGTATGATTGACAACCTCTACGATAGCACTTATACCGAACGAATCAGTAGAGATTTACTCAATGCGGTTGGATTTTCTTTGGCGGTTAGTGATGTTTTCTTGAGACTTCAACGCGTTAAAATTGGAAAACATTCCTACACCCGCGATCGGGGTTATGAATTCGAAAAGGCTCTCAATACCAATACGGGTTTCATTCTCGATAAAAGTCTGAGTGCCTATAAAATGCCCGAGGAAGCAGCTTTAACTCCTATGATGATCTTCTCTCCTACCGTAATTAATGATGGAAGAAGAATTCTCATCAGCCCACAACCCATTAGTTACTTAACTTCTACACCAGTAAAAACGGGTACTATCTTAAGAAGTTTGCCCGAGGACATTGAGTTTAGTCGGTTTTTTAGAGATCAGGATGCTGATCAACTACGTTTCACTTCTGCCATTCGGATGAGTGCCACATTTCCATATATTTTGCCATCTGTGTCCTTGCCTAGTAATCCGATTATGGATGTTATGGATGCAGGTTTCCGAGATAATTATGGCTTGCGAACATCCATTCGCTATTTGTATCATTTTAGAAAATGGATTGCAGCGAATACCGATCGGGTGATATTTCTTCAAATCAGGGAAAACCACAAAGCTTACGACTTGAAAACCCATGAAAAAAGTACGATTTCAGAATTGCTCATGTCGCCACTTGGGAATGTGTACGAAAACATGTTTCGTATTCAGGATTATCAAAACGACCAATTACTTATGTATGCTGATAGTTGGTTTGATGGGAAATTGGAATTTGTTGAGCTCGATTTAAATCCGCCTTCTCATCCAAGTGATGAAATTATTTCGATGAATTTCCATCTTACATCTTTGGAGAAGAAACGTATCCGCCAGGCGATAAAACTACCCGAAAACAAATCAGCCATTCTTGCCCTTCAGAAATTCCTGCAAAACTAGAAAGGCTATAAAACAACAAAGCCCCAAAAAGGGGCTCTGTCTTAATTACAACAACCAAACTAACACTAACTTAATATTTCTTTTACTAAGGTGGAGATCAGTTTACCATCGGCACGACCAGCGAGCTTTTGGGTAGCTGCCCCCATCACCTTCCCCATGTCTTTTACAGAAACTGCGCCAAGTTCAGCAGCAATTTCTTGGAGGACAACACGAACCTCTTCAGGGGAAAGTTGAGCAGGAAGGTACTTTTCAATAATGTCGGCTTGAAACGTTTCAGCATCAGCTAATTCCGGACGATTCTGCTGAACATAAATAAGAGCAGATTCGCGACGTTGCTTAACTAATTTCTGAAGCAATTTTATTTCTACATCATCACTTAACTCGGCTCCAACTTTCTCAGTTTTAGCCAATAGTACCGCCGATTTCACTGCGCGTAATGCCTCGAGTTTTTCTTTCTCTTTAGCAAGCATTGCAGATTTGATATCAGCATTGATTTTTTCTTCCAAACTCATGATAGCAGGTATTAAAAAATTTATCAGTCTACGTTATCGTGTAGAAAGGTATTATTCGGACGAATTTCCGGTTTTTTATCATCTGGATTTTCGCTCAATGTATAACGAGAAACATTGGTTTCGGATGATACATCTACTTGTTGTAAATGCACATTACGACGACGGAATGCAGGCACACTTTCCAAATCAGAAACTGGAGATGGCGTTTTAAGCTTAATGCTCAAACGTTTCAAATTTTCCATACGCTCAAGTGAACGACGCACTTGTTCGCTTTCTTCAGCTTCGCTTGTGCTTGCCTCAGAAACCGTACTCAATACAAAGTTTAACTCCGGACGATCAGCTCCTTGGATTAAAACATCCTCATCAGCATCACGTAAAGTTGAGCTTGTACTAGTAGAGGTTTGAGTTTCTTTTGGAGTATTTACAACCTCATTCACATGCGAGCGATTGGTATTGCTTTGCTCATCTAGTTTCAAAACTTTACGTTCTTCTTCTAATTGTCCGGTAAGAATTCCAGTTGCAACAAGCGTTACACATACCGAACGACCTAATGAAGTATCGTTCGAAGTACCCATAATAACGTTTGCATCCCAACCAGCTTCTTCTTGCATGTGATCCATCAAATCACCTACTTCATCCATCATGATGTCTTCACCGTAAGCGATGTTCACCAAAATGTGTTTCGCTCCACGGATACTACTATCATTCAACAATGGAGAAGATAGTGCTGATTTCAAGGCACGCATGGCTGCACCTTCACCATCGGCAATGGCTGATCCCATAATGGCAGATCCACCATCTTTCATAACCGTATTTACATCGGCAAAATCGACGTTGATTTGTCCGGGAACGGTGATAATCTCAGCAATTCCTTTTGCAGCTGTAGTTAATACATTATCAGCTTCAGCAAATGCAGCAGTTAAGCCTAGATTACCGAAAATCTCACGAAGTTTATCGTTCGAAATCACGAGTAAAGTATCTACGCTTTTACGCAATTGCTCTAAGCCATCTTCGGCTTGCTTACGACGTTTTTTTCCTTCAAATGTGAAAGGAATTGTAACGATACCAACCGTTAAGATTCCCATTTCACGCGCTGTAGAAGCAATTACAGGAGCTGCTCCTGTACCAGTTCCTCCGCCCATACCAGCTGTTACGAATACCATTTTGGTTTCACGACCGAGTATTGTTCTTAGGTCATCAATATTTTCAATGGCAGCATTACGTCCTACTTCAGGAATAGAACCAGCTCCGCGGCCCTCAGTAAGTGTTAATCCTAGTTGCACCTTAGTTGGGATTGCACTAGCATCTAACGCTTGCTGATCGGTATTACAGATAATAAAGTCAACCCCGCGAATTCCTTGACGGAACATGTGGTTAACTGCGTTGCTTCCGCCTCCACCAACACCTATTACTTTAATAATAGAGTTTTGTGGGTTCTGGGGAAGCTCGAAGGTCATGTTGATCTCTTTCTTCTCACTCATGGCTATTGTCGTTTGTGTTGTTGTTTGTGGTATGTTGTGTTGTTGTATTCAATTATTAAGCATTCTTCTCGTTATCGTCGTCGAAGAAATTCTTCGTCTTAGCGAAAATGGCATCGAAGAATCCTCCCGATTTTTGAGGTTTAGGTTTCACACCTAATTGTTTCAAATCTTCTCGAACGCGTTTGCTATCGCTCAATTCGAAGCCTTTGATTACCAGCCCTACAGACGTGGCAAACATCGGAGAAGCAATTTCTTCAGTTGCTTTCGACAAGTGCTCATTGGGATATCCAATACGTGTGTCCATGCCGGTCATGTATTCGATTAACTGAGATACATGCTTCAACTTGGCACCTCCGCCTGTCACCACGATTCCGGCAATGAGTTTCTTCTCATATCCCGAATTCTTGATTTCATAATAGATATGCTCAATGATATCCTCCATCCGCGCCTGAATGATATTGGCCAGATTCTTCAAGCTGATTTCTTTGGGTTCTCTTCCACGTAATCCAGGAATAGAAACAATCTCATTCTCTTTGCTTTCGCTGGCAAGAGCGGAACCAAATCGAATTTTGAGCATTTCAGCTTGATCTTTTATAATGGAACAGCCTTCCTTAATGTCTTCGGTGATGATATCTCCACCTAAAGCAATTACAGCTGTATGACGAATAATTCCTTCTTGGAAAATTGCAATGTCGGTTGTTCCTCCACCAATATCAACCAATGCAACTCCTGCTTCCTTCTCTTCCTTGCTCAAAACCGCCTCAGCCGAAGCCAATGGTTCAAGAATTAATCCGGTTGCTTCTAAGTTTGCGCGATTAACACATTTGTAGATGTTCTTGGCAGCTGCAATTTGTCCGGTGATGATATGGAAATTAGCTTCCATCCGAATTCCGCACATCCCAATCGGATCTTTAATTCCTTTCTCATTGTCGATGATGTATTCTTGCGGCAAGGCATGAATAATCTCTTCTCCCGGTAACATCACTAGCTTAAACATATCCTGTGTAAGCACGTCAATGTCGGTTTGCGTAATTTCTTGCTCGTAATTGCTACGCATCAAAACACCGTGATGCTGAATGGACTTGATATGTTGACCGGCAATACCAACATTCACCAAGCGAATGTCAACACCCGATACATTCTCAGCTTCTTCCACAGCAGCACGTATACTTTGTACGGTACGTTCGATATTCGATACGACACCGCGTTTCACCCCAATAGAAGTGGATTTCCCATGGCCGAGAATCTCGATTTTTCCATGCTCGTTCCGTCTACCTACCATGGCAACTATCTTGGTGGTACCAATATCAAGGCCGACTATGATTTCTGAGTCCATGATTTAGTTTATGTTTTTGGTACAAATAATTTGACTGTTGTATTTGAGATTCAGCGAACGGTAGGCATCCCAACCAACAAGAGGTAATCCCTCGCGATAGAACAGCTGTAGTCGTTTGAATTTATCTTCAAGATCTTGCGTAGAGCCAAGTAGCACACTGGATGGACCTATTTCTGGAACCATTTCCAAATCACCATCTTCATGAACTACCACTTGTTCCAATTGAGCCCAAATGAATGTATCTCGTTTAGCAGCTAAGGCAAACGTGAACAAATCATCGGTTGTAGAACCTGCAGCGAGACTATCATTTGCGATAATATCCTTTACACTCATGCTCAACTTGTAATATGGGTCGTTGATAGCACCTGTTGCCACCGGAACTCGAGCAGTAAATCGTTCGATAAGTGGCATGTAGTTGCCTTGATCGTCGATGTAATAGCTTTCTCCGAACGAATCAATGACACGAATAAGTGGCGTACGTTGCACGATATCCATACAAAGCACTCCGCTAGGATTGTAGTACACATCGGCCGATTGAACTGCAGGATGATGCAGAATTTCGGTTTCGATTTCAAGTAAGTTGATATCAGCCGCACGTACCGAATCGATACGAATGCCTTTATTATGTAGCAAATCCAGCACATCTTCCTCCACAATAAACTGAACGGAAGAATCGCCTAGAATGGATACTTTATTCTCATTGCAAAAAGCCGCTTTCCGTTGCTGATTGACAAAGCCAAACAACACGATAACAGCCAATAAACTCAGCCCCCAAACGATCATTTTCACCAGTCCTTTTTTCATGGTAGAACAGGTGTTTGAGTGAGGCGTTGCCGGATGGGTTCAACCAGCATATCAATATCTCCAGCTCCTAACGTGAGTAGCACTTCAGGTTTGTGCGAAGCGATATAAGCAGCCAGTTCGTCTTTGCTGAGCAAGGATTTCTTGGCAGATGTAATTTTATCTAGTAAGACAGCTGAATTAACTCCTTCGATAGGAAGCTCACGAGCTGGGTAGATATCAAGCAAAATAACTTCATCCAAAAGCGATAAACTCTCGGCGAAACCATCTAGAAAATCGCGTGTTCGAGTAAATAAATGTGGTTGAAACACGCCCATTAAATGACGACCTGGATAGATACGTTTAACGGAAGTGATGCATGCACGCAATTCTTCTGGATGATGCGCATAGTCGTCGATAAATACAAAGTCGTTTTCACGCAGGATGTATTCGAAACGACGTTTAACTCCTCTAAAACTTTCCAATCCAGCACGAATCGATGCTTCCGACAATCCATTTAAATACACCGAAGCAATTGCTGCCAAGGCGTTCTCTACATTATGGAATCCGGGAAGTCCGAGCGTTAATCCACTCAAAAGATGACCCTGAATGCGCACATCAAAGCGGTATTTATCTCCCTCGGCAACACAATTTTCTAATCGCACATCAGCCGGCAATTCGGTGTGATAGGTAATAGCTCGATCGTAAAGCCGTTGAGGTAAATCGAGTCCAGCTTTGAGAATCAAATTACCAGCAGTATCAACCTGATCAGCAAAATCGCAGAATGATTGAACTAGCGCGTCTTTCTTTCCATAGATATCGAGGTGATCGGCATCGGTAGAAGTAATTACGGCTGTATGAGGATGTAAATGCAAAAAGGAACGATCGTATTCATCGGCTTCGGCAACCAAGATGCTGGAAGTTGTTCCTGGCAGGTAATTGCTATTGTAGTTAACCGAAATTCCACCTAAGAAAGCAACCGGATGCATTCCACCTTGCTCAAGTAGATGGGCAATTAAGGTTGAAGTTGTTGTTTTACCATGCGTACCAGCAACCGCTAGTGTTTTATGGTTACGAGAAATCAATCCTAAAACCTCGGCTCGCTTGATAAGTGAATATCCTTGAGAGCGGAAATAATTCAACTGTTCGCTGTTGGCAGGAATAGCAGGAGTGTAAATCACTAAGACCTGCGATTTATCAGCGATAGAGGTTAGTTCTGATGGAAGTTTCTGAACCGAATCGACAAACCCAATGTTCATTCCTTCGGCGATGAGTTCCGAAGTGAGTGAAGTAGCTGTTTTGTCGTAACCACCCACAGCAATTCCCCGACGCAGAAAATAGCGTCCAAGAGCGCTCATGCCAATACCGCCGGCGCCTAAGAAATAAACATATGTGACAGCTTGCAAATTCATGATCAGGCAGTCATCAGGTTAAAAACTTCATCCACAATAGTATTTGTTGCATCAGGTTTCCCCAATGAACTTATCGCTTTAACTAGTCCTTCGCGTTTTTCAGCATTAGAGGATAGATCAAGAGCAACATGTGCAAGTTTCGTACGTGCATCGCTATCTGTGACGAGCAATGCTGCCCCTTTTTCCACCAACGATTGTGCGTTGTGAGTTTGGTGGTCTTCGGAAGCAAAAGGATAGGGAACTAAAATGCAGGCTTTCTTCACCAAACAGAGCTCCGAAACAGCCAGTGCACCAGCTCGTGAAACAACCAAATCGGCTGCTGCATAAGCTAAATCCATCTCTTTTATAAATGCATAGGTTTGAATTCCAGCATCATTTAATTCGGCTACAGCAGCTGCGGCTTTTCCGTCAAAACCTTTACCGGTTTGCCAGATTAATTGAAGACCTTTTTCCTTAATCTGAGGTAAAGCCGCTAGAATACTTTCATTGATCGAAAGTGCTCCCAAACTGCCACCAATAACCAAAAGGGTTTGCTTATTAGGATTTAACCCAAAATGACTGATTGCTTTTTCTCGTTTCCCTTGTTGGTCGGCAATTTCCTGGCGGACAGGATTACCCGTTAAACGAATTTTATCGGCTGGAAAAAAGCGTTCCATTCCATCGTATGCGACACACAAGCGCTTTACTCGTTTCGCAAGCAACTTATTGGTGATTCCGGGATATGAATTCTGCTCCTGAACCAACGTTGGAATGCCTTTACGCGATGCCATAAAAACGATAGCACCACTTGCATATCCGCCCACACCAATCACCACATCGGGTTTAAATCGTTTGAGGATTTTCCCTGCTTCATTCAAAGCACCTATCAAACGGAATGGTACTAACAAGTTCTTAGGTGTTAACGAGCGTTGAATTCCTGTAATGTTCAATCCAACAATCTCATAACCAGCAGCAGGAACTTTTTCCATTTCCATGCGTCCTTTAGCACCAACAAATAAAATTTCTGCATTTGGATATCGCTCACGAATGCCGTTTGCAATCGCTACTGCAGGGAAAATATGCCCGCCTGTGCCTCCGCCTGAAATGATGAACTTATATGAGCGCATCTTCTCCTCCTTTCTCCTTTACACAAAAACGGCTAACACATAAAATTATTCCTATCGAAATGCTGGTAAACCAAATAGATGTTCCGCCCATACTCACCAAAGGCAGAGCTTGTCCGGTTACCGGAAACAAATTCACCGCAACAGCCATATTGATAAATGCCTGAAACAGGAGCATCAAACAGCATCCGACAGCTAAAAATGAAGCAAAGGCTTGCGGACTATATCTCACCATTCGCACGACTCGATACAATAAAATGAGGTACAAAAGCATCAGAATCGAAGCACCAAAGAATCCGTATTCTTCGAGAATGATGGCAAAAATGAAATCGGAATATGGGTGAGGCAAGAAGTTCCGTTGAGTAGAATTTCCGGGGCCTTGTCCAAATACACCACCGTTTGCAATGGCGATTTTAGCTTGTTCTGCTTGAAAATTCGCCTCTGATTCACCGCTGCTGAAATTCTCAATACGAGCTTTCCAAGTACCAATCCTTCCTGGTAAATCAACGTTTAACGCAACTACGATAAACAACCCGAAAGCAACAATTCCACTTCCTACCAACAAGAGGATATACTTCATATTCACTCGTCCAACAAACAGCAAAACCAAGGATGTGGCAAACAAGATGGCTGCGGTAGAAAAGTTCGCGGGTAAAATCAATCCACAAATCGCGAAAATGGGAATCATCAAAGGGACAAATGCCTCTTTGAAATCCTTAATCTGCTCTTGTTTCCGAGAAAGCAAACGCGCCAGATACATGATCAAAGCCAGCTTGGCAAAGTCGGAAGTTTGGAATGTAGCATTGATGATTGGTACCGTGATCCAGCGACTCGCTTCGTTCAAATTAGTACCAGTCAAAAGTGTAATCAACAAAAGTGGAACAGCTACCCAAAGAGCAATCTGTCCTATTCGGGAGAAGATTCGGTAATGAGCTAAATGTGTCACATACATAAGTCCGAGCCCGGTAAGCACCAAAAACAAATGCTTGATAAGATAATGCTCGGTATTTCCTCCCTGTTTTGCATACGCAAGTGATCCTGTAGCACTGTAAACAGCGAGTACAGAAAGCACAGAAAGCAGCAACACCACGATCCAGATGGTGCGGTCTCCTTTAGCGTATATCGATGGAAGGTTCATGTATGATTTGAAATATTAGAGTTCGCGAACCGCCTTTTTAAACTGGCGACCACGATCTTCGTAGTTCTCAAAAAGGTCGAAGCTGGCACAAGCCGGAGAAAGCAAAACGGTATCACCTTTTTTACCTAGTAAATACGCGGCTTTCACAGCTTCTGAAGCACCATGTGTATCCACAATATGTTCTACCATACCATGAAATGCATCGTGGATTTTTCCATTGTCTTTACCCATGCACACGATAGCTTTAACTCGACCACGAACAAGGTCGGCAAGCATTGTATAATCATTTCCTTTGTCCACTCCGCCAACAATCCAAATGATTGGATTAGTCATGCTTTCGAGCGCATACCAAGTTGAATTAACATTGGTTGCTTTTGAGTCGTTGATGAACTCGATACCATGAACTTTGGTAACAAATTCAAGACGGTGCTCAATATTTTCGAAATCCATCAGGCTTTCGCGAACGAGATCTTTGCGGATATCGAACACGCGGGCAGAGATTCCAGCTGCCATCGAGTTAAATTGATTGTGTTTGCCTTGCAGGGCTAGGTCGAAAATGGACATAATGAGTGGATCGTTTATAGTGAAGTGAATTTGATTTTCTTGGATAAATGCTCCTTGTTCCTGTGGTGTAGTAAGCGAAAACGGAAACTTCCGGGCAGGAGTTGGGTAATCGGCTAAGGCTTCAGCTGTAATGGGATCGTCGGCACAATAGACAAATGCGCCCTGTTCGTCCATATTCTGAAGGATGCGGAACTTGGAAAAGATGTAGTTCTGAAGTTGATAATCGTAACGGTCGAGGTGATCGGGTGTGATATTGAGCAATACCGCCACATCGGCTTTAAACTGATACATCCCATCAAGCTGAAAACTGCTCAATTCGAGTATGTAAAAATCACGTTCGGTTTGAGCAACCTGACGAGCAAAACTTTGTCCCACATTTCCAGCAACGCCTACATTCAAACCTGCTTTTTTGAAAATGTGATACGTCAGCAAAGTCGTGGTTGTCTTACCATTGGTGCCTGTTATAGCAATCAACTTTGCATTGGTATAACGTGCTGCAAACTCGATTTCCGAAATCACCGGAATGCCCCGTTTATGCGCCTCAACTACAATAGGAGCTTTATCAGGAATACCCGGACTTTTAATAATCAACTCAGCTCCTAATACACGTTCATCGGAATGAAATCCTTCCTCGAATGCTATTTCTTCGCGAAGAAGTTCATCCTTGTATTTAGGAGCAATAGTTCCTTTGTCAGAAACGAACACATTCCAGCCTTTGAGCTTAGCAAGCACAGCAGCACCGACGCCACTTTCGGCGGCACCCAGAATGGTTATATGTTGCTTCGTTTCCACAGACTAGCGGAGTTTTAAGGTTACAATGGTGAGTACAGCAAGAGCAATTCCTACAATCCAGAAGCGCGCAACGATTTTGGCTTCATGAAAGCCCATCTTTTGAAAATGGTGATGTAGCGGAGCCATTCGGAAAATCCTTCGGCCTTCGCCATAGCGTTTCTTCGTGTACTTGAAATAGCTCACTTGCATGAGAACACTTAGGTTTTCCACGAGGTAGATTCCACACAGAATAGGAATAAGCAATTCTTTGCGCAGCATGATGGCCACAACAGCTACAATTCCACCCAAAGCCAAACTGCCCGTATCGCCCATGAATATTTGAGCGGGATAGCTGTTATACCAGAGGAATCCAACACAAGCTCCGACGAAAGCGCTCATGTAGATTACAATCTCTCCCGAATCGGGGATATACATGATATTTAGGTAATCAGCGAAAATGAGGTTACCCGAAACGTAAGCGAACAAGGCGAGTACAAACCCAATGATACCAGTAGTTCCGGCGGCAAGGCCATCCAAACCATCTGTCATATTCGCTCCATTCGAAACAGCCGTGATGATGAAAATGACTACAGGAATGAAAATCAACCAAGCCCATTTTTCGTAGTTATCTCCAAGGAAAACGAGGATTTTAGAATAGTTGAACTCGTGATTCTTAACAAAAGGAATGGTAGTAATTGGTGCTTTTGCATCCACAAACTTTTGATTGTGAGCTGCCATGCCTGAACCATCAACAGTTTGAACAACTGGTGAGGCACCTACAATCT
>ERZ795056.176-NODE-176-length-87458-cov-16.139171_pt1 | contig 87458 bp, 74 predicted proteins | sample MGYA00375140_ERZ795056 | MGnify/ENA primary metagenome ERZ795056 (study PRJEB30185, sample SAMN05720227) | activated sludge metagenome | isolation source: Anaerobic digester | place: USA | collected 2015-03-09 ...
CCAGATTGGCCGCCACCACGCTGACCAGGTAGGCCGCGACCAGCAGGCTGTTTTTAAGGGAGAGATTCATCGCTTCCGTTCGGGTGAAAAGTACTTTTTTATGGGGGGATAATGTACGACTTTCGCCCGGCTTTTGAAAGGGATTTCTGCACCCTTCAGCGGAGCGCTTTTCCTTTGCTTTCTCGCGGGGATTTTTTATATTAGCCCTGCCAAGCCAACCCGAACCTTACAGGAGAGACCCGATATGAGCATCACCCAGGAAATGGCCCGCTTCGCCCTCAATCTCCAGTACGACGCGATCCCCGAAACCGCCTGCAAGGAGGCGCGGCGATTTCTGCTCGACAGCTTCGGCTGCGCCCTGGCGGCGGTGAACAACGAGGACATGCGTGCCGCCCACCGCTATATCGAAAAGCTCGGCGGCGTCCCGGACGCCACCGTCATCGGCAGCGGCCTGCGCACCAACGCCCCCAATGCAGCGTTGATGAACAGCCTGCTCATCCGCGCCATCGACTATAACGATATCTACTGGAAGCAGGATCCCAGCCATCCCTCGGACATCATCCCCGCGGCCCTGGCGGCCGGAGAAAAAGCCGGACGGGACGTCCGCGACCTCATCGTCGGCATCCTCATCGCCTACGAGCTGGAGATGCGCTGGTGTCTGGCCGCAACCCCGGGCGTGCGCGAGGTCGGCTGGCATCATGCCACCCTCACCCAGTTCGTCTCGCCCTTTGTCGCCGCGCGCATGCTCGGCCTCACCGAGGCCCAGACCGTCGCCGCCGCCGGCATCAGCGGCTCGAGCCATTTCACCCTCGGCGGGGTCGTCGCCGGCCACCTCACGAATATGAAGAACACCGCCGATCCGATGGCGACCGAGGCGGGGGTGGCTGCTGCCCTGCTCGCCGCTGAAAACTATACCGGTCCGGTCGAGGTGATCGAGGGCAAGGAGGGGCTCTACCATGTCCTCCACAATGTGCAGTGGTCGACGGACATCCTGCTCAGGGGGCTTAGCAGCGAATGGCTCATCAACGAATGCGGTTACAAGCCCTTCCCGACCGAGGCCCTCACCCACCAGCCCATCTCCGCCGCCCTGCAGCTGCGCGAGGAGCACCATCTCACCGACGATCTCATCAGCAACGTCCTGGTCAAAACCACCAAGCGCGGGGCGGATATCCTCTCCGATCCGAGCAAGTACAAACCGACCACCAAGGAGACCGCCGACCACAGCCTGCCCTACTGCATCGCCGCCGCCCTGGTGGACGGGCACGTGCTGCCCTCCTCCTTCGACGAGGAGAAGCTCAAGGATCCGCGCATCTGGAGCATGCTCGGCAAGATCACAGTGGTGGCCGATCCCGGGATCGACGCCATGTTTCCGGGGGTCAAGCGGGCAATCGTCTCGATCACCACGGTGGCCGGACAGGTTTACACCGCCCAGGTGGACAACGCCAAGGGGAGCCCGGAGAATCCGATGAGCGACGAAGAGGTGATCGACAAGTTCACGGCCAACGCCGAGGGGGTGATGGGGGCGGAGCAGCGGGCGCGCCTGATCGATGCGACCTGGGCCCTGGGGAGCCGGCCGCTGCCGATCAACGAATTCATGCAGCTGCTGGTGATCTGATCAGCGCTGCGGCGGCTGCAGTGAAGCAATGCTGCTGAGGTAGAGATAGCCCGCGGCCGCCAGAAAAAAGAGATCCTCGACGAGGCGGGCCAGGCCGGCGCGGCTGCTTGCCTCTGAGGTCGAAAAACAGCCGCAGGAGATGTCGAGCCCGCGCGCCATGGCCGAGGCGATGGCGATGATAAAGATCGCGTTCATTGCAAAAATGAGCAGGCTCGCCCCGGGGGTCCAGCAGTTGAAAACGAGGGCGAGGCCGCAGAGCAGCTCGAGCCAGGGTAGCACCGCCGCCATCAAGGCGACGAGGAATTCGGGCAGCATGCGGTAATTATCGATGGAGAGGGCGAAGCCGGCCGGGTCCATGATCTTGCCGAGGCTGGCACAGATGAAGAGTGCGCCGAGCCCCAGGCGCAGCAGGGCTGCGATGCGGGGGAATTTTATCCTATTCACGGCCGGCCTCCTCTCCGCGCTCGAGCGGGTTGGCGAGCCTGTACTCCGCAATTCCACCGCGATAGACCGCCACTTTTTCGAATCCCTCCCTGATCAATTCACCGGCCAGCAGATCCGCGAGATCGCAGGTCCCGCCGCTGCAATAGAGGACGAGCCAGCGCTCGTGCGGCAGGGCCCGCACCCGGTCGATCTGTTCGAACCAGCCCTCAAAGGGAATATGGAGGGCCCCGGGCAGATGGCCGTCGAGGTACTCTTCGCGGCTGCGGGCGTCGATGAGCAGGGCCGCCCTGCGCTGCATGAGCCCCTGCATCTGGTCGAGGGTGATCGGGCGCGGATAGCCGGGGGTTGGGCTGTCATCCCAGGCCGCAGCGCCGGTTGGGGCCGCGGCGATGGCGATGCCGCGGGGATTGAGCTGGTTGGCGGCGAGGCCGAGGATGAGGGCGGCCAGGGTCAGGATCAGGGCCTGACGCAGGGCGAAGGCGGGGAGATATCGGGAAAACTGCACGCGGGTTTCTTCCTTTGACCGGATTGAAAGGTGGACGGCGGCCGGTGCGGCGGGATGCCGCAGGGTGCCGGTGAGTGATAATATAAATATTTACTGCATGTAAGGCAAAATAATTTTGAAATCTGCCTGAAAATGGCTACATTTCAGCCGTTTTGACAGAGGAAAATCATGGACACCCTGCTGCACTCCAGTTATTTCATCCTTTTTCTCATCGTCGCCATCGGCATCATCATCGGCCATATCCAGGTGCGCGGCATCTCCCTGGATGTTTCGGCGGTCATTTTCGTCGCCCTGATTTTCGGCCATTACGGCTATCGCGTCCCGGCCGACTTTCAGAACATCGGGCTGCTGCTCTTCATCTTCACCATCGGCATCTCCGCCGGGCCGGGCTTTTTCGCCTCCTTCCAGCGCCGCGGCTTTCAGCTCATCCTCACCACCCTGGTCATCGTCGTCACCGGGGCCGCGGTCACGATCGCCCTCTCCTGGGCCTTTGACGTCGATTTCCGTATGGCGAGCGGGCTCTTCACCGGAGCGCTGACCAGCACCCCCGGCCTGGCGGCGGCCATCGAGGCGGCCGACTCGCCCCTGGCCTCGATCGGCTACGGCATCGCCTATCCCTTCGGGGTGATCGGGGTGATCCTCTTTGTGCGCCTGATGCCCCGCCTCCTGCACGCGGACCTGAAAAAGGCGGCGCATGATTACGCCGCCGAGGCCTTTGTCGCTTTTCCGGAGATCCTCAACCGCAATTTCGTCGTCGAAAACGCCAATCTGGACGGCAAGGCCATCGGCGAGCTGGACATCCGCACCATGACCGGGGCGACGATCTCGCGGGTGATGCACGGCCAGACCGCGGTCACCCCCTCGCCCCGGACCCTGCTCCACCTCGGCGATCTGGTCAAGGCCGTGGGCACCGAGGACGCCCTCGAGAAGAGCCGCCTGCTCATCGGCCCCGAGACCGGCAGGGAGATCCCCCTCAGCAAGGGCTATGACGTGCAGTGGGTGCTGGTGACCAACAAGGCGGTGGTCGGCCAGTCCCTGGCCGCGCTGCACATGCACACCAACTATAACGCCAATATCACCCGCATCCGCCGCGCCGACATCGACATCGCCCCCCGGCGCACCAGCATCCTCCGCTTCGGCGACAAGCTGCTGGTGGCCTGCGACAGCGAGAACATGACCCAGGTGGTCAAGCTGCTCGGCAACGACAACAAGCGCCTTTCGGAGACCGATTTTCTCCCCATTGCCCTTGGCATCGTCAGCGGTGTGCTCCTCGGCCGTGTGCACATCCCCCTGCCCGGCGGCATGGATTTCAATCTCGGCCTCACCGGCGGAGTGCTCGCCGCGGCCCTCATTCTCAGCCGCATCGGCAAGACCGGCCCGATCATCTGGAGCCTCTCCGGCACCGCCAACCAGGTGCTGCGCCAGCTCGGTCTGCTCTTCTTCCTCGCCGCCGTCGGCACCGAGGCCGGGGCCCATATCTCCGAGGCGGTCAGCCAGTACGGCCCGTCGATCATTCTCATCGGTGCGGCCATCACCCTGATCTCGATGATCATCGGCATCCTGGTCGGCTACAGGCTCTTCCGCGTCAATCTCCTCACCCTGCTCGGCACCCTGACCGGGGCGATGACGAGCACACCGGGGCTGGGGGCCCTCAATCCCCTCACCGACTGCAACGCGCCGGCGGTGGCCTATGCCACGGTCTATCCCGTCGCCCTGGTTTTGACCATTATCTGCGCCCAGATCATCTCGATTCTGTGACCCCGCCGGCAAGATTCCGGAACTATTTTCGCACTTTTTTTGTTACAACCTTTGAAGAAACCAACCCAAAACCCCAATGATCATCAAGGAGGATTTATGATTTCGAAAAAAATGGAAGCTGCCCTCAATTCCCAGATCAATAAAGAGATCTATTCTGCCTATTTCTATCTCGCCATGGCCGCTGACCTGCGTGAAAAATATCTGGATGGCTTCGCCCGCTTTTTCGAGGTTCAGGCCAAGGAAGAGATGGAGCATGCCATGAAGTTTTACGAATATGTCAACGAACAGGGCGGCCGCGTCGTCCTCGAAGCCATCGATAAACCCCAGGCCGACTACAAGGATGTCGAGGAGATCTTTACCCTCGCCCTCAACCACGAAAAGTTCGTCACCAAGTCGATCAACGACCTCATGACCCTGGCTGTCAAGGAGAGCGACTATGCCAGCGCCGGCATGCTCGACTGGTTCATCAAGGAGCAGATCGAGGAAGAGGCCAACATGGACAAGGGACTGCATCAGGTGAAGATGAGTGTCAAACACCCGCACGCCCTCATGATGCTGGACGCCCGTTACGGCAAACGCGAAGACTGATCGTTCATTTCACCAAATCACAGCAAGGAATGGAGTCAGCCCTCCATTCCTTTTTTTTTAACCGCAACCAAGGAGTATTTCATGTCCACTGCACCCAGCCTGCTCAAGCCGGCGGATCTCGCTACGCGCCTCGCCGGACTCGGGGAGGCTACGCCCCCCCTCAGCGCCGCCCATGGGCTCATGACCGCCGTGATCGTCGGGCCGTCGGAGCTGCCGCCCGAGCGCTGGATCCCCTTCGCCCTCTCGGCCGACGGGCGGATTCCGGAAAGCCCCGGCCGCGAGGAGCTCGAGACCCTGGTCCTCTCCCTCTACGGCCTTTACAATGATACCCTCGCCTATATCCGTGAGGGCCAATTCCAGCCCTGGCTCGGCCGCGAGGATGACCCCGAAACCCGGATGCAAAATCTCGGCCTCTGGTGCGTCGGCTTTTCCAAGGGCATGCAGTTCTTCGAGGAGGAGTGGTTCAAGAGCAGCGACCGGGACATGGCCGAACTGCTGGTGCCGGTCTTTTATTTCATCCAGCCGGAGCGCTTCACCCCCCTCTATCTGGAGGAAGAGAACGACGAGGAGAAGCGCTTCGAACTCGACCTGCTCATGCAGAGCCAGCTGCCCGAATCGGTCCATACCATTTATGATTTTTGGCGCGACCGCAAGGAGAGTTCGGCCCCCTAACTCCAGTTTTTGGACCGGAGTATGACGATTTATTTTCTTGTTTTATAATATGTTATTATGTCCGTTTTCACCCCGGAAAATTGGGCAAAAAAAGGGCTCTTTTGGCCGGCCGCGAAAATTCTTCTTTCCGCTAAGCCCCGTAATTTCAATGGTGGCGAAAATACAAAAATTTTTATTTTTACTTGCTTTTTTTATCGCCTTTTATTAGAATAGTTCCAGGGGAAATTCAACCGGTTGACGGGCAGCAAAATATACTTTATGGGGAATGGGATGGGTGGAATTTAGTCATACAGGCACGGACTCACGACGGTGGGCTGTGCCTTTTTTTTACCCTCCAGAACACCTTTTCAGCATCCGACAGTTCCCAGCATCTCGGTAGTAAAATAATGCGTCCGCGCGGATCTCTCCCTCCGCGCCATGCCATTTCAGCACGAACCTCTCCGCTCTCTGCGCGGGCGCCCCTGTTATCCTGCACGGCACAACTCTGTTCATGCCACAACACCATCGGCGGGGAGCGCACCCGCCCAGGCAGCGCCGCATCCTGCCGGGGAGGCTGCTCTCCCGCCAGTTATGAGGAAACGATGAAGAAGTTTTTTGCCATCGCACTGGTCGCCATGCTCTGCGCCGGGCCGCTCCGGGGCGAAGATAAACCAATCTACTCCGCTGTCAACGTCGAGGTGGGAAGCGACTTTGTCATCCGGGATTTCATCGTCTATCCCTACTCCTCCTCCTATCTGATGGGCTATTCGCGCCTCCACTACTCCGGCTTTGAACTGATCGACTATGTCCGCCTCGACTGCCGCCTTTACCGGAAGGGTGCCCTGGCGGGGACGGCCGAGTTCTACGGCGACTATGCCACCTACGGCCGCAACGGGATGAGGCCGGGATGCGAGAACTTTTACGCGAGCTACATCGACCGGGTCGAATTCGACAGCGTCGCCTTCAGCATCACCTTCCGCAGCGGCGACGGGCTTCAGCCGCACATCGACAAGGAGGGGCTCAAGGTCACCACTGCGCGCGCCGAAGAGTGGGGACCGGGCAAAAAGATTTCGGGCCTGCTCCGCAACGTCTCCGGTTCAGCCATCGCCTGGCCCTCGATCCTGATCTGCCTCTACCGGGAGGGCCAGCTCGTGCAGTACTGCCAGGCCTTCGCCGAAGCCCCCGGCCATCTCCTGCTGCCGGGGCAGAGCGCCTCGTTCAGCAGTTACATCGGCAGCGCGCCCTATGACGCCATCGTCTATCTCTCGAATACGGCCCTGCCCGAGAAGCCGGTCAGGAGCCTCCCCCGGGTGGGGATGCAGACCGCCAGCAATCCCGTGCTCTTTTACATGTCGCAGATCTGAAATGACCCGGCTGCACGCCGCAGCTGGAGACGCCTCTCTTTCCCGCCATACCGCAGTGTTTCGATGCCGAGGGGAGATGCAGCCGGGCCCTTTATTTTCGTCGCCCTCGGTCCGCAGACCCCCGCCTGCGGTGGCGACAGCAAAAAGCCCTGAGATGATCAGGGCTTTATTTTTTAGGGGGCATGTCGATGGCGAAGCGGCGAGGCGGGGCGGTCACCCCTCCCTGAAAAAGCGCTCGATCTTTTCGAGGCCGGAGCTCTCGGCCTCCTTGAGGGTGCCGGAGAAGAGCACCTCCCCCTGGTCCATGAAAATGCAGCGGTCGGCGATGCGTTTGATGCTGGCCACGACATGGGTGACGATGACCATGCTCATGCCCAGTTCGTCGCGGAGCTTGAGGAGGAGGTAATCGAGGCCGGCGCTGGTGGTGGGATCGAGGCCGGCCGAGGGTTCGTCGCAGAAGAGCAGGGGGGGATCGAGGATGATCGCCCGCGCCAGGGCGGCGCGTTTGCGCATGCCGCCGGAGAGCTCGGCCGGCCGTTTGTCGAGGGCCTGATCCATCTCGACCAGCCTGAGCTTGGTGTGCACCAGCCGGGCGATGAGTTCGGGCGGCAGGGTGGTGTGCTGCTCGAGGGGGATGGCGACATTTTCGGCGACGCTGATCGAGTTGAGCAGGGCGCCGTTCTGAAAGAGCACCCCGACCTCCTGAAGCAGCTCGTCGAACTCGGGTTCGTCCATGCTGGTGATTTCGCGGCCGAAGAGTTCGATCGAGCCCCTGGAAGGCACGTAGAGACGGATGAGGTGTTTGAGCAGGGTGGTCTTGCCGCAGCCCGAGGCCCCGAGGATGACGGTCACGTCCCCGGCAAGGGCGGTCATCGAGATATCATGGAGGATCTCCTCCTCGTCGTAGCCGGCATGGAGGCCGCGCACCCGGACGATTTCGCGCATTTCCCTCTCCCGCTCCATCTAGTACTCCAGTCCCTGACCGAAATAAAAGACCAGGCCGAGCAGGCTGTCGGCGAGGATCACCCAGAAGATCGAAGCCACCACTGCGGCGGTGGTCACCCGGCCGACATCCTCGGAACCGCCCCGGGCGCTGAAGCCGTAGTAAGCCCCGACCAGGGCGATAATCCAGGCGAAGACCACGCTCTTGATCAGGCCGGTGAGGATATCCCGGAAAAAGAGCACGGTCATCACCTCCTGATAAAAGGGTTTGGGGCCGATGCCGAGATAGCTGTAGCCGATGACCATGGCCCCGCCGATGCCGATGATGATCGAGAGGACGGTGAGCAGGGGCATGGTGAGGGTGATGGCGTAGAATTTCGGCACCAGGACGTAACGGGTGGGGTTGAGTCCCATCGAGCGCAGGGCGTCGGTCTCCTCGGTGACCCCCATGGTGGCCAGCTCGGCGGCGATGGCCGAGCCGCTGCGGCCGGCGAAGAGAATGGCGGTGATGAGGGGCCCCATCTCGCGCGTCATGGCGATGGCAATGAGGTCGGCCACATAGATGGCCGCCCCGAACTGACGCAGCTGGGCGGCGGACTGGAGGGCGAGAATGAAGCCGATGAGAAAGGAGATCAGGGCGACGATGGGCAGGGCATTGACCCCGATGAGAATGGACTGGTTGATGAACTCGCCCTTGCGGATGCCCCGGCGGTTGAAGAGGCCGACCACGGCGAAGTAGAGGGTGTCGGCGATGAGATAGAGCATGATCCAGGCGGTGTGGGCGGCCTTGACGGCGGCGTCTCCGACGCGGTAGAAAAGACTTTCCCGGACCTGGGGTGTGGGGGCGGGGGCTGCAGGTGCGGAGAAGAGCTTGAGGGCCTCGCTCACCTGCGCGGGCACCCGGGTCAGCTCGGCCTCGAGGCCGCGCGCCTGCAGCTCCTGGCGGAGCTGGTCGATCATCGCGACCCCGGCGCTGTCGATGCGCTCGAGCCCCGAGAGATCGAGATGCATCCGGCCGGGCGCGGAGGCGGCGAGGCGGCCGCGAATATCGGTCAGGGCCCGGCCCGCCTCCTCCCGGCTCAGCACGCCTGCCAGGCTGAGGGTATCGCCGGTGAGCACAATCCTGAGCATGGCCTAATCCGGGGGATATTGATAATAGTCGGCGACGCGGAAGACGAACTCTTCCATCTCGCTGAAAAGGAGCTTGCTGACGGCCGAGGCGAAGGCGTTCATGCTGCGGTCCTTGCGCAGCCGCGTCTGCTTGTCGAATTCATAGGTGAGCAGGGTGGTGTTGCTCTGCAGGTAGACCAACCGGAAGCTGCCGGCAGCGCGGACGAGATCGTTCTTCGCCTCGCGCGAGCGCTCGAGGGCGTCGATGGCACAGGTGATCATGACGTCGGCCTCGCCGCGGTTTTGACGCGAGACCTCCCTGAAGACCCCGGACTCCCTGAAGGCCCGCAGGAGCATGTTGGCCGCCATCTCGCCGGGTTTGTCGGCCCAGAAATTGTAGTAATAGTAGACCAGTTCGTTGCTTTCGCTGCGCTGGGCGATGCGCGTATCCTGGTAGGGGTCGGCGACCCGCACCGGGCCGATGCAGGCGGTGACCAGAAAGGGCTCGGGCACATCAAGCAGCCAGGTGTCGACGCGGGCGTCGCTTTCGATGAGGTAATACTTCCGGGCCAGGGTGGCGCGGCTGCCGCAGCCGAGGAGGAGCAGCAGGCCCAGCAGAAGAGAGAGCCGGAAGAGCCGTTTCATGTCACTTCTCCAGTTGATAATCGGGGATGTCTTTGGGCTTGCCGCCGCGCAGGAGGATGGAGGGGTCCTCGCTGATAAGGCGCGAGAAGGTGTTGAGATTGTCCATGGTCTCCTGGGCCCGCTTCATGGTGATGGTGATCTCCTCCTGGCTTTCGTTGTAGCGCCGGCCGGCCTCCTTGAGGATGCTGTTGGTGCGCTCGAGGGTCAGGTTGAAATCCTGGACGATCTTGAGCAGGTCGGCCTCCTGGAGGGTGCGGGAGAAATGGGCGAGGTTGCCGATGATCTCCTGCAGGGAATCGGATTCGGCGAGGCCGCGCAGACTGCTGACGGTGTAGCGGGCGGAGGTGGCGGTTTCCTGCAGGTCGCTGGTGATCGCCTCGCCGTTGGCCATGATGCGGGTGAAGGGGGCGTTGTTCTTGTCGAGGATGTCGTGGAGTTCGGTGAGCGCCTTGTTGGTGTTGTCGAGCAGGGTGATCATCTTGTCGCGGTTGGCGGTATCGGTGAGGATGGCGATGTTGTTGAGCACCCGCTCCGCCTTGTCGGCGATGACCTCCGCCTTGCCGGTGATTTCGTCGGTGAGGGAGCGTCCGGTCTGGATGTACTCGCCAGGCTGGAGAAAGGCCGCGGTGTCACTGCCGGCGTGGAGCTCGATCACCTTGATGCCGGTGATGCCGAGGAAGGTGATCTCCGCCTGGGTGTCGGTCTTGATCGGGGTGGCGGGATCGAGGCTGACCTCGACGATGACGCGGCGGATGTTAGCGGGATCGATGGAGATATCGCTGACAAAGCCCACATTGAGGCCGTGATATTTGACCGTCCCCCCCTCGAGCAGGCCGGTCAGGGAGATATCGCTGAAGCCGATCATGTAGGTATCCCGCTTCTGGATGTAGCGCGGGGCCAGCACAGCCGCCAGCAGTGCGACCAGGGCCACAAAGGCGAGGGTGAGAAAGATACCCAGGCGCATTTTTTGGGAACGTGTCACCATATTTCGTCCTTTGCATAACCTTATACCTCTGATATGTTACAATGTTTTGCACTAATAAACAACACTAAAATGAAAACCGCGGCCCGGCCGGCGGCCGGGAGAAAAGGTTGGCAAAAGCCGGCCAAAAGCGCTATATTATTCCCCGGATGATGGAGCTCAATACACCACAAAACCAGATGGGGTTGATCGTCGCCATCCTGATCATCACCATGATCGGGGTGGCGGTGGGCCGTCTGCCGCGGCTGCGCATGAACCGCGCCACCATCGCCCTGAGCGGGGCGACCTTGCTGGTGCTGCTGGGGGCGATGCCCCTGAGCCAGGCCTACACCTCGCTCGACCTCGACACCCTGCTGCTCCTGCTGGCGATGATGATCATCATCGCCAATCTCCAGATCGCCGGTTTTTTCCGCCTCGTCGGCCACCATGTCATGCACTGGGCGCGTTCCCCCCGCCAGCTGCTCGCTCTGATCATGGCCGCCTCGGGGCTGCTCTCCGCCCTCTTCCTCAACGACACCATCGTGCTCATGTTCACCCCCCTGGTGCTGGAGATCACCCTCGCCCTGCGCCGCAATCCCCTCCCCTATCTGATCGGCCTGGCGGTCTCGGCCAACATCGGCTCGGCGGCGACGATCACCGGCAATCCCCAGAACATGATCATTGGCATCGCCTCGGGGCTCAGCTACGCCCGCTTCGCGGCCCGGCTGCTGCCGGTGGCGGTGGTCGGCCTGCTCATCGCCTGGCTGATCCTGCTGCTGATTTACCGGGAGGAGTTCCGGGAGCACAGCATGACGCGGCCGCCGCTCGGGGCGGTGAAATGGCAGAAACCCCTGCTGACCAAGGGGTGCATTGCCGTGCTCTTCATGCTGGTCAATCTCTTCTCCGGCATGCCCATCCCCCTCTCCGCACTCGCGGCCGCGGCTCTACTGCTCATCACCCGCCGTCTCAAGCCCGAGCGCGTCTTTCGCGAAATGGACTGGTCGCTGCTGATCTTTTTCTGCGGCCTCTTTGTCGTGACCGGATCAATCGAGGCCGCCGGCCTGAGTGAAAAGATCTTCCGCTGGATCGAACCGGTGGCGGACCGGGGAGTCGCCTCGCTCTCGATCACCTCCGCCCTGCTCAGCAATCTGGTCTCCAACGTCCCGGCCGTGCTGCTCTTCCGTCCCATCATCCCCCACTTCGCCCGGCCGGAACAGGCCTGGCTCACCCTGGCCATGGCCACCACCCTGGCGGGCAACCTCACCCTGCTCGGCTCGGTCGCCAACCTCATCGTCGCCGAATCGGCAAAGCAGCGCGGGGTCCTGCTCTCCTTCCGCGAATACCTGCGCGCCGGGGTGCCGATCACCCTCCTGACCCTGCTCTGGGGCATTCTCTGGCTGACCCTCACCGCCTGAATTGCGCATGCCTGGCGCCGGCGCCCTGCCCGGTTGTGGCAAAATAAGGGCCGAAAACCGGTCCCCCGGGAAGAAAAACGGCCCCGGGACTGTTATTTTAGTATAGCCAGCCTAATTCATTTGCACCAATGACCCACTAACCAGGAGGTTTTGCAATGGGACTTATCGATTTCATCAAGAATGTTGGCGCCAACCTGTTCGGCAAAGGCGAGGACGAGGTCACCACGATCACCAATCTGCTCAACACCGAGCTGCCGAACCAGATTACCAACCTTCAGGTAAAATTCGATGATGGTGTGGTCGATCTCTATGGCCAGGCCGAAAGCCAGGCCGCCAAGGAAAAAGCCGTGCTTCTGGCAGGCAATATCAAGGGTGTCTCCAAGGTGAACGATGTCTATCTGACGGCTCCCCCCGCCGTCGAAGAGACCACCTATTATGAAGTCAAATCGGGCGACAGCCTCTCCAAGATCGCCAAGGCCTTTTATGGCAACGCGATGAAATATCCGGTCATCTTCGAGGCCAACCGCGAAGTGATCAAGGATCCCAATCTGATCTATCCGGGACAGAAGCTGCGCATTCCCAAAATCAGCTGATTTCTGCCCTATAAATACAAAAAAGCCCGTGCATCTTGAGATGCACGGGCTTTTTTTTCAGCCCTGCGGAAATCAGTCGCCCCAATTGACGCTGAAGCCGCGCACGTCGACGTGGACGAAGGGGCCATGGCGCCGGGTGGCGCGATAGCGCGCCAGCCCGCCCAGATAGGGGGCGAACCAGTCGGCCCCGGAGAGGAGGTCGGCCACCTGGTAGAGGACGCCGGCGTCCGCATAATCGCGTTTCCCGTCTCTGTTCAGATCATCCATAATCGAATCGACCGGATCGGCATCGATATAGATGTCGGCCGCGCCGCCGTAGCAGTGCTGGCTGTACTTGCGGTTGCCGATGCGGCGGTTGTAGGCCGGGGTGCGGTATCCGCTCATGACAGCGAAGGTTTCGCAAGCGTGGCCCCGCTCGTTGACCTTGGCAAGGAGATGCTCCAGTTTGTAGAGCAGACGTTCCTGCAGGACGACAAATTTGGGCAAGCCCCCCGTCTGTTTACAGAGGAACTGGTTGAGGGTGAAATGGGGGGTGAGGCGGGTGTTGAGGTTTTCCCCGGTCACCCGGATAAATCCTTCGGGGGGGCGGTAGACATCGAGGTCGCGGAGGGCGATGGCGGGATAGCGGCCGATGTGGTAGCCCTCGATGTATTCGCCCTCCATGGCGCTGCGCGGGGTCATGATGAATATCTGCAAATGCATGGTGTCTGGGCGGTCGAGGCAGATGATGCGCCCGCTGTGAAAACCCGGCGCGGAGGGGGCGGTATAGAACCAGGTGTTGAGCCCCCTGAAGTCGAGGGCGCCGCTGTCGACCTGGACGATGAAGTGACGCTGGCCGGGATTTTCCTCGACCCGGAGGGTGACCTCGTCCCCGGGGAGGAGAAAGATCGGCGAGTATTGAAAACGGCTGACCTCGTTTTTGTACCGCAGGGAAAAACCGGTCTCGCCGGGCGAGAAGGCCCGCGCCTCGAGGGTGAGGGCGAGCAGTGTCAGAAAGAGCAAAGAGAACTTGCGGGGCATCATAGGCAAACCTTGTCTGATCCAGGGGTCCGGCCGCGGCTGCTTCAGGGCGCGAATGCGACCGGGATGGCCTGGTCGCGGCCGTAAATGTCATGACGAAACTGCACGCGCCCCTCTTCGTCGACCCACGCCGTCATATAGAGCAGCATGACCAGGATGGGCCGGGGAAGCTTGAGGGTGATCTCGGCGCGCGAGGCGATGATTTTTCTGATCCTGGCCTGGTCGTACTCCGGATTGTCGAGGAGATGGACGGCCAGATCCAGGGGCTTTTCGATGCGGATGCAACCCGAGCTGAAGGCCCGCATCGAGCGGTTGAAGAGCGAGTGCGACGGCGTATCGTGCAGATAGACGTCGAACTGGTTGGGGAACATGAACTTGATCGTCCCCAGGGAGTTGCGCGGACCCGGATCCTGGCGCAGGCGGTAAGGCTGATAGTTCTTGGAGAGCCTGTTCCAGTCGACCGAGGCGGGATCGATCTCGGGGGCGTTTTCACTCCAGCCGGCGTAGATCTTGATCCGCTCCTTGTGAATATAGTCCGGATTCTTCAGCGCCTTGGGGACGATATCGTTGAGCAGAATCGTATTCGGGACCGTCCAGTAGGGATTGATGACCAGATAGGTCATCAGGTCGCTGAAGATCGGGGTGCGGCGATAGGTCTTGCCCACCACCACGCGCATCGCCATGGCCACCGTGTCGGCCTCAAAGAGCTGGAGGGTATAGTCGGCGATGTTGACGCGTATATAGCGGCGGCCGTGGTCGCGCGGCAGCCAGCGCCAGCGTTCGAGATTGACGGCGAGCTGGCGGATGCGCTTCCCGACCGGCACATTCATCTCGGCCAGGGTGCTCTTGCCGACCTTGCCGTCGGGTTCGAGGCCGTGGCGCATCTGGAAGCGGCGCACCGCCCGTTCGAGGGCCTCGTCGTAGGTGCCCTCGACCGCGGCCGGCTCGAGGGCGAGGTCGGCGGTCGCCCGCAGGCGGGCGCGCACCTGCATCACCCGTTCATCCCACATTCCCTTTTCCAGCTTGCGGCCATCAGCGATGAAGGGCCATCCCCCCTCGACGGCCAGCTGACGGTAGTAGCCGTAGGCCTCGAGCAGGTGGTGATACTCCTCCTCCTGCGGCGGCAGGCGGCGCAGATCCTCGAGCAGCTCTCCGGCCTCGGCGGCCCCGTTCAGCCTCGTCACCATGTCCGCCTCGTTCTTGTGCAGGTACCACTCGGCGTCCAGGTCATGGGGATTGAAGCGGCCGGCGGCCAGGTGCAGACCGAGCACCAGATAGGCGTCGCTGAGGAGCAGGTCGAGATCGGCCAGTACAGCCGGATCGACCGGGGCCGCATGGAGACGGCTGTTGAGCTGCGGCAGCAGCAGGTTCAGGGCCCGCTCGTGATAGCTGGCCGGATCGAGGCCGTGCCGGTCGGCCTTGCGGATGAGGGCGAGAAGGCTGTCGGCCTCGGCGCGGATGCCCGATTCGGAGGCCCAGATCGGGCGAAAGCCCCGCCGGCCATAGAGGGTGAAGAGATCCGGGGAGAGATTCTCGCTGCCCCCGGCGGTGGCCAGCCGGCGCTCCTCGGGGAGCTGCTTCAGCCGCTCCTGGATCAGGGTCGTGAGATGGAGCTGGAGTGCGCCGTTCTGGGCCGTAAGCGGGGCCATCCAGGCGCAGATCACCAGCAGTAGAACGGAAGCGGTTCGCGACAATTCTGGCCTCGGAGAGAATAGGGTGCTGCCGGTGCCGGACTCAGGCTGCCGATGAAAATTTAGGGCCTGGAAGATTAAATATCAACCATTATCTTCATCCCGCGCGCCGGAGGGCGGATTCCGCGTGCTGCGGCGCCACCCTCCGCGCCGGTCTGGACGTCACTGCTGCGGATAGTTCCCGGACTTGACAAAGACGAGAATAATCGACTGGATGACCGTGGCGACCATGAGCACAAGGGCCGCATAGACCAGGTAAAGGCTCCAGTGCGGCGACCAGCCGTTGATCAGAATGGCCGCGATGAAGAGAACGATATACTCGATGCGGAAGGCGAAGCGCCAGATCACCTTTTCGGTCGGGTCCGGCACGGCACCGCGATGATTGGCATAGGCGACGATGAAGGGCGGCAGCAGGGTGAAGAAGAGGAGGAGGAAAAGCAGGATCCCGACCGGCAGGATGGCCGGGGGGAACTCCAGGCTGAAGAGGCAGAGGATCATCAGGGCATCGACGAAACGGTCGATGGTGCCGTCCCAGAAGGCTCCCAGCCTGGTCGCGGTGCCTTTGTAGCGCGCGACCTTGCCGTCGACGAGATCCATGAGGGCGCTGACGGCGAAGATGATGGCGCCCAGAAAGGGGCGATCATAAAGCACAGCAATATAGGCGGCGAAAGCGACGAAGAGCGAGAGGGTCGTCCAGGTGTTCGGCGAGAGGAATGCAAAGCTCCTGCCCACCCACTTCTCGAGCCGCGGCATGTCGATAAATTCTTTTATGATAAGGCACTCTCCTGTTTCGGATCCGGAGTCAATGGCGGGGACTGCAATAGGGTGCCATAAATTATCAAATTGGCGAGATTATAACAACAAAAAAATCACTCCGGACCACAGAGGCTACCCCAAAATCTCGGTCCCACCCAAAGATAATTAAATAAAAATTATATTTTACCTGCCAGAAAAACCTTGTAAAACAGATTGCCTCATGACTGAGGCAGAGGCCATGAGCAGGCTGGAAATGGTTTGGAGGGATTGGGGTACGCAGTGCCCGATGTCAGGTGGGAACCAGATTTCGGGGGGTACGCAGCGCCCAATGTCAGGTGGGAACCAGATTTCGGGGGGGTACGCGGCGCCCAATGTCAGGTGGGAACCAGATTTCGGGGGGGTACCCTGGGGAGCTTTTTTCGCTTGATTTTGACGGCCATGATTGGCTATATTGAGATAAAAGCAGTGAGGTGCGGGCACCATGAGCAGGGAAAGGGCAGTCTCTATGAACGCAGCGGCGGCAGATCCTTTTCTCCAGGCGGCCATCCGGGAGGCGCAGAAGGGGATGCGCCATAACCACGGCGGCCCCTTCGGGGCAGTCATCGTCCACGCAGGGCATATCATCGCCCGCGGCCACAACCAGGTGCTGAAGAACAACGATCCCACCGCCCACGCCGAGATCGTCGCCATCCGCAGGGCCGCGGCCCGGCTCGGGCGCTTCGATCTCGACGACTGCGAGATCTGGTCGACCTGCGAGCCCTGCCCGATGTGCTTCGCCGCCATCCACTGGGCGAGGATTCCCCTGCTCCATTACGGCTGCACCCGGGATGACGCCGCCGCCATCGGCTTTGACGACGCCCTCATCTACGCCGTCATCCGCGGTGAGGCCGGGGTTGAGCCCGTGACCCGGCTGCAGCTCGGCCGGCCGGAATGCCTCGCGCTCTTTAACGAGTGGCGTGAAAAAAAGGACAGACAAAGCTACTGAAAGCGAGGGAGAAACATGTTCTGCATATTCTGCGAAATCGCCGCCAAACGGATCCCGGCCCAGATCGTCTATGAAGACGGGGAGGTCATCGCCTTCATGGACCTGATGCCCATCACCAAAGGACATGTGCTGGTCGTCCCCAAAGTCCACGCCGAAAACCTCTATGAGCTGACGCCGGCGGCCGCCGCGGCGATGATCCCCGCGGCGCAAAAGATCGCCGCCGCCCTGCGCGCCTCCGGCCTCCCCTGCGAGGGGCTGAATCTGCAAATGGCCAACGGCAAGGTCGCGGGACAGTCGGTCTTTCACGCCCATCTCCACATCATCCCCCGCAACGCCGGGGACGGATTCGGTCTGAGATTCCCCCCCGGCTACGGCCGGGAGGCCGACAAGGAGGAGCTCACCGCCACTGCGGAGCGTATCCGCACGGCCCTGGCCGCCAAACCCGCCTGAGGCCGGCGCCGGCTGCGGCAGCCTGGAAAACCGGTTGTCATGCCCGCCGGCAGGCGCCACCGCCGCTCCGATATAAAAAAAGCCCCACTCCCTTGCGGGAGCGGGGCTTTTCCGTTTCAGACTGGTTTCAGCTGATTTCGATCTGGCGCGGTTTGACCTCTTCGACCTTGGGCAGGACGACGGTCAGAACACCATCCTTGTACTCGGCCCGGATGGCATCGGCCTTGATCCGGCTGGGCAGGCTGAAAGTGCGCTGAAAAGTGCCGAAGAGCCGCTCGGAGCGATAGCAGTCGGCATCTTTCTCTTCGAACTCGGCCTTGCGCTCGCCCTTGATGGAGAGCAGATTGTTCTCCACCGCGATCTTGAGATCTTTCTTGTCCATGCCGGGAAGATCGGCCTTGACGATGACCTCATTTTCGTTCTCGCGCACATCGACACGCGGCGACCAGACCATCGAATCCTCTTCCCCGCGGCTCCAGAAGGGCCAACCCGTAAAGGCCTCATCGAACCAGGGATTGCGCACCAGATTATCACGATCACGTCTTGCCAGCAACATATGAACCTCCTTTTGTATGTTTAGACTTGCCTGTTTGAGCTGTGACGCTTACGCACCGGTACATTACAAAGAGCGTGCCAGATTCTTATTTATAGCATTAAATACTGTTTATATTAGTTTTGTGCCATACCACGCCGAAAGAGAACGGTTGCGCTATAGCGGCAGAATATCTGTCATATTGCCGGTTCTTGAGGTCATATTTGTCAAATTGGCAGACTAATCAGGCGGGCGGCCCGGCAGAATGCGGCCGGTCCAATAAAAAGCATTGAGTTATAGATGCGAAAATGGTATATTGACGGTCAAAACCGGGCGGGGCGATTCGCCAGCGCGCAGAGAGTGAGGCGCGGACCCTGAGCAGAGTGCGAGCGGCCGGAGAACCTGAAGCGGAGAAGAGCATGTCTGAATCGATGCGTGTGCCTGAGGCGGAGGTCGATCCCCAGTTCCCTGAACGTTGGTCGCCGCGGGCTTTTTCCCCGCGGCCGGTGGCGGAGGCCGATCTGCTTTCGCTCTTCGAGGCGGCGCGCTGGGCCCCCTCGGCCGCCAACTCCCAGCCCTGGCTCTTTCTGGCGGCGGTGACCCCGGAGGAGCGCGCCCGTTTTCTCGCGCTGCTCAATCCCGGCAACCAGGTCTGGGCCCGCGAGGCCCCGGTGCTGCTCTTTGTGCTGACGCGGCGGCGCCGCGCCAGCGGACGTGCCATGGAGTGGGGCGCCTTCGATGCCGGGGCGGCGTGGATGTCACTCGCCCTGCAGGCGCGCAAGCTCGGCCTTTTCGCCCACGCCATGGGGGGCTTTGACCGCGAGGGGATCTATGCCGCCCTCAACATCCCGGTCGAGGAGTATCTCGCCCTGGCCGCGGTGGCGGTGGGATATTACGGGGATCCCGCCCTTCTCAGCGAGGAGGACCAGCAGCGCGAGCATCCCTCGCTGCGCAAGCCGCTCCGGGAGCTCTTTCATTATGGCGCACTGGGGGAGGAGTGATGCCGGAGCGCGCCCTGCAGCGCGCGGCCCTGGCGGTCGCGATGCTCACCTCTTTCGTCACCCCCTTCATGGGTTCTGCAGTCAACATCGCCCTGCCCGGAATCGGCGCGGAGCTGGGGATGGATGCGGTGATGCTGACCTGGATCGCCTCCGCCTATATCCTGGCAGCGGTGGTCTTTCTCCTCCCCTTCGGGCGGCTCGCGGACATTCATGGCCGCAAAAAGGTCTTCAGCATCGGCATCCTTTTCTTCCTCCTCGGCTCCCTGGCCGCGGCCCTCTCCCGCAGCGGCGGCATGCTCATCGCCGCCCGCGTCATCCAGGGGCTGGGGGGCGGACTGGTTTTCGGCACCGCCACGGCCATCCTGATCTCGGTCTATCCCCCGGAGCGGCGCGGCCGGGTGATCGGCTGGAACATCGCCTCGGTTTACATCGGCCTCTCCCTCGGCCCGCCCGCCGGCGGCTGGATGGTCGGCCACTTCGGCTGGCGCAGCATCTTCTGGCTCAACAGCCTTCTCTGCGCCGTTTCGCTCGGGCTGACCCTCCGTTATCTGCGCCGGGAATGGAAGGAGGCGGCCGGAGAAAAATTTGACGCCCCCGGCGCCGCCGCCTACGCCCTGGGCATTGTCGCCCTGATGTACGGCCTCTCCAGCCTGCCGGCGCGACGCGGCTATGCCGCCCTCGCCGCCGCCGCGGCCGCCCTCTTTCTCTTCATCCGCCGGGAGGGACGCACCCGCTTTCCCCTCCTGGAGGTGCGTCTGCTGCGCGGCAACCGGGTCTTCGCCTTTTCCAATCTCGCCGCCCTCATCAGCTACAGCGCCACTTTCGCGGTCGGTTTTCTGCTCAGCCTCTATCTGCAGTACGTCAAGGGATTCTCTCCCCAGCAGGCGGGGCTGGTGATGATCTCCCAGCCGGTGATGCAGGCCCTCTTTTCGCCGGTGGCCGGCCGCCTCTCCGACCGCATCGAGCCGCGTCTGATCGCCTCGGCCGGAATGGCCCTGACGGCGGCGGGACTGGCGCTGCTCTTCTTCCTCGGCCCCACCACCGGGGTGGCCTATATCAGCCTCAGCCTGGTGGTGCTGGGCATCGGCTTCGGCCTCTTCTCTTCCCCCAATACCAATGCCATCATGGGCTCGGTGGAACGGCGCCACTACAGCGTCGCCTCCGCCACCCTCGCCACCATGCGCATGCTCGGCCAGATGTTCAGCATGGGTATGACCGCTCTGGTCATCGCCCTCTTCGTCGGCCACCGGCCGATCGGTGCTGAGAACCAGGGGGGCTTTCTCGGGGGCGTGCATCTGCTGCTGGGCGGGTTCGCCCTCCTCTCCCTGGCCGGCATCTTCGCCTCCTTGGCGCGGGGCCGGGTGCACAAGGGCGTGGGTGCAGCAGACTAACGGATTCAGGAGCAGCTGTAATGGACATCTTTATTCAGGCGGCGGACATTGTCGCCCCGGTCTTCATCATCGTCTTCATCGGCCTGGCCCTGCGCCGAGCCGGCATGATCGACGCCCATTTCAACGCCCTCTCCTCCCGGCTGGTCTTCATGGTCACCCTGCCCGCCCTGCTCTTCGCCAAAATCTCCTCCACGCGCATCCAGGAGCTGATCGACGGGCGCCAGATCCTTTTCGCCTACCTCTTCATCTTCATCTCCTTCGCCATCGCCTGGCTGGCCGGCCTGCGCCTGGCGAAAAGCGGGCGCGACCGCGGGGCCTTTATCCAGGGGGCCTTTCGCGGCAATTTCGCCATCCTTGGCTTCGCCATGCTCAACAACGCCTACGGGCCGGGGGTGCTCGCTCCGGCGGCCGTGGTCCTGGCCGCGATTATGCCCCCCTATAACATCCTCGCCGTACTGGCGCTCTCGCTGACCCAGAAGAGGGAACGCGACATCAGCGGCCGGGCGATCCTTAAACAGATCCTCACCAATCCCCTCATCCTCGCCGCCGCCGGGGCCGTCCCCTTCTCCCTCTTCCAGATCCGGCTGCCGCAGATGCTTCTGACCAGCATCGACCATCTCTCCTCCCTCACCCTGCCCCTCGCCCTCATCGGCATCGGCGGCTCCCTGAGCTTCAAGGGGGTGCGGGAGGATTTCCGGCTCGCTTTTCACGCCACCCTGCTCAAGATCGTCCTCCTGCCCATCCTCGTCATCGCCGCCGCGGTCCATGCGGGCTTTCACGGTCCGGAACTGGGCGTGCTCTTCTTTTTCTTCGCCTCGCCCACCGCCATCGCCAGTTACGCCATGGCCGAGGCCATGGGCAGCAACAGCCGCCTGGCCGGCCACATCATCCTCCTGACCACGATGGGGAGCATCATCACGATCTCGACCGGCATCATTATCCTAAAGTCGATGGGGGTCTTTTAATCCGCAAGCAGGGGTTTATGGAAAGGATCAGGGAAGCAGCTGGAGATGTTCGAGGAGGATTTTAAGGCCGATGCCGATGAGGATGAGGCCGCCGAGGATCTCGACATACTTGCCCGTATGGGCGGCGGCGCGCTTGCCGAGATAGACCCCGGCCCCCGAGAAAAGAAAGGTGGTGACGCCGATGATCAGCACCGCCGGAAAGAGGGGCACGTGCAGGAGGGCGAAGCTGAGCCCCACGGCCATGGCGTCGATGCTGGTGGCCAGAGAGAGCAGGAGAAGCACTTTGGGCTCGGAGGCGTTGACCGGGGAGTGCCCATCGTGGCCGGTGAGGGCCTCGTAGATCATGCGCGCGCCGACCAGGGCGAGCAGGCAAAAGGCGATCCAGTGGTCGACCCGCTCGATATAAACGCGCAGGGTGGTGCCGGCAAGCCAGCCGATGACGGGCATCACCGCCTGAAAGAGGCCGAAGGAAAAACCGATCCTGAGCCCGTGCGAGCGATTGACCTCCGGGATGCTCAGTCCGCTGGAGATCGAGACCGCCAGGGCGTCCATGGAGAGGCCGATGGCGATGAGGATGAGGGAATAAAAAGCCAAGTTCGCTACCAGTTATACGCCTGCCTATGACGACGGGCGGATGTGATGATGATTTCAGGGATGCTGTGGTCAGAATCCCAGGTTGTGCCGGCGTTTCCAGACCAGCATGAACAGAACCCCCGCGACAAATCCCCCGACATGAGCAAGCCAGGCCACCCCCCCGCTCTGTGCTGAACCCGTCGCCCCGCTGAAAAGCTGCATGACGAACCAGAAACCCAGCACCAGCACCGCGGGAACGGTGATGACCTGCCAGATGATGATCAGCGGCAGCAGGACCGACACCTTTGCGTGGGGAAAGCGCACCGCGTAGGCCCCGAGCACCCCGGAGATGGCGCCGCTGGCGCCGATCATCGGAATCTGCGAAGAGAGATCGAAGAGATAGTGGGAGGCGAAAGCCGCCACCCCGCAGAGCAGATAGAAGAGCAGGTAGCGCAGCGAGCCCAGCACCGATTCAATGTTGTCGCCGAAGATGAAGAGATAGAGCATGTTGCCGCCGAGATGCATAAAGCCCCCGTGCAGGAACATCGAGCTGAAGATGGTGCCGAGATGGCTGCCGTTGGTGATGTAGTAGGGTACGGCTCCGTACTCGAGGATGAACTCGCTGACCTGGAGTGAAGGCAGCAGGCTCTGATAGATAAAGACGATCACATTGGCCGCGATCAGGGTAACGGTCACGACCGGGAAGTGGTGGCGGGCATTGTCATCCCGAATGGGTATCATGGTTATCCCCCCTCAATTGACATGAAAGGTGCTGCTGGTGCGGGCCTCATTGCCGCAGCGGTCACGGACGACAACCTCCAGGGTATGGCGGCCGGCGCTGAGGGGCGACTCGACCTGGTGGAGGAGACGCCCCCCTTCAGGATCATATTCCGTGATCAGGCGCTCGCCGTCAAGGATGAGGGCGTAGGGTTCGTCGTCGCCGATGCCGGAGAGGGCGTCGCGCACTCCGGCCCGGAGCAGCGGCGTGCGCTGGCTCAGGCGCGCGCCCGCGGCCGGGATCACGGCGGTGATCACCGGCGCCTCGTTGTCGCGGATGAGGGCGAATTCGCCCAGCTCACGGCTGCGGCTGCCGATGGCGCCGTGCGCTCCGGACTCCCTGCCGATGTACTTCCACTGGTCGCGCGGCGCACGGCGGTAGAGCGCCACCTGGCCGGGCCGGCTCAGACCGGGCTCGGTGCGGATCAGCACTGTGACAAAGCTGCTCATCGGCACATCGGCCGGCTCGATCTCGTAGATCCGGCTCACCAGGGGAAGTTTTTCCGCGCCGCGGTTGCGGGTGTTGGCGCGGACAAAGAGGGGCTTGAAGAGGGTTTCTTCCGCGAAGGAGAGCTCACAGAGGCCGTCCTGGGTGGTGACCTTCTTGTCCCTCCCCTTGCGCACCGTGATAAAGTTGAGCATGACATCATGGAGGGGCTTTTCATCCTCCGGGCTCGCGATGCGGAGCCGGACCGGTCCGGGGCGGTTCGGCAGCAGCGGCACGCCCCCGAGCAGGAGGTTCCTGCCGCCGCGGGTGAGGACGATCTCCTCCTCGTGACCGTCACCATAGCGCGCAGTGAGAAGGGGGAGGCGGCGCAGGGGGCGGGAGGCCGAGAGCGCAGCGCGGACATAAGAGTCATAGTAGGCGGCGGAGATGGTATAGGAGGCCTGTGCCGGATCAACACCCTGCGGGTCGGCGGCCGGTTCAGGGGGCGGCCCGGACTGGAGGCGGCCCTCGACGATGCTGAGATTGCCATTGAAATCGCGCGCCTCGATGCGGAGGGTGTGGGGCCCTCGTTCGAGGATGGTGACGCCTGAGGGGAGGTCCCAGAAGAAGCCGAGGGCGCGGGTGATACCGGTTAACCAGTTGGCGGCGCCTGAGGCGGGATCGCACTCGAGGGCCCCGTACCAGGGCTTGTCGCCCGCATAGAAGGGCAGTTCGTTGCCGATCTCGCGGAAGAGGCGCTGGAAGAGATCCCCCTCGCGCACCAGGGCGCGATAATCGCGATCGAGGTCGGCCTGGTGGTCGAGCTGGTAGGGGTAATGGTCGCAGCGGGCGGAAAAGATCTCCCGGTCATCGATGAGCAGGCGGTAGCTGTGGACGTTCATGCGGTTGGCGGCGCCGTCGATCTGGTCGAGCATGCTGACGGCGAAGGCGACCCGTCCGAAGAGCGGGATGGTGCGGTCGATCTGCATCCGCCCCCGCTGGGCCGCCCTGGGCGTGAGAATGAGGGGTTCGAGGTCGCCGTCGACGCGGGCGGTGGCGTTGAGCGGGATCACCATCACCTTGCGGATCGAGGGGGGAATGGCATCCTTGACCTGATAACCCTTGAGCAGGGGATTGAGGGGTGATTCTTCGGCGTCGCGCAGCTCAAAATGAAGGTGAGGCGCGCCGGAACCGCTCTGGCCGGTCCAGCCGATCAGTTCATCCTGCGCCACCGGAATTTCGCCCTTTTCGAAGCGGAGGCTGACGGCGTAGCGTCCGGTGCGCTGCTGCTCTTCGCGCACCCGGGCGGCGATGGCGGGGGCGAATTTCTGCAGATGCCCGTAAACCGCGGTCTCGCCGGTATCGAGGAGAAGATAGAGGACGCGGCCGTAACCCCAGGGCGAGACCTCGACGCGGGAGACCGATCCGGGCCGCACCGCCAGGGCCTTGTAGCCCACCTGGCCGAAGGTCTTGACGTCCATGCCGGCGTGGAAGCGGTGGCTGCGGTATTCGCCGAAGGTCGAGGTCAGCATGCGGCTGGCGTCGGTGGGCCAGGCATAATATGCCTGACCGCCGGCATCGGCAGGCGGGCCGGAGAGGCAGGCGAAAAGGGCGAAAAGGGATGCTATCGGTCTCTTGTTCAAGGGGATTTATCGTTCCTCGGTGATGCGGTCCAGAATCCGGGCGAGTTCGCCGGCCTGATCTCTGCGATCGTAATGTTGTACATTTCGCTCCGCTGCGGCCCTGAGCAGTTCGGGTTCGCTCTGCAGGCGGAGCAGGGCGGTGCGGATGGCGGCCGGCTGATCCGGCGCGCAGAGGATGACCCCCGGCATCTCCTCGAGCAGGCGGATGGTCTCCTCGACGTTGCTGATCGCCAGGATGGGCTTGCGGCTGGCCAGATACTCAAAGGTCTTGCCCGGGATGAAGCGGGCCTTGGGGGCGTCGCAGGCGATCAGCAGCAGGGCATCGGCGGCGGCCATGCTCACGAGGGCTTCGCGGTGGGGCAGATAGCCCCGCCAGGAGATCATCTCCTCCAGCCCCCGCCTGCGCACCTGCTCTTCGAATCCCCCGTTGGCGTCATAGCCGATGAAGCGGAGGCGCAGCCAGCGGGCATCCCCGGGGATGAGGGCCTCGAGGAGGGGGGCGGGATTGCTGAAGCGGCTGATCGAGCCGCAGTGGCAGAGGGTAAAATGCGCCTCCTCCCGGTTCATGGCGGCCTCGCCGATGGTGGCCAGATCGGCGGCATCGAAGCCGTTGGTGATGAGATGGCACCGGCCGCTTCCGCCGGCGGCCTCGAGCCCGGCGACAATGCCGGGCGTGACCCCGATCAGGGCTGCGGCCGCGCGCGCCACTTTTACTTGCAGAGCCTGCTGGCGGCGGCGGTGCCAGGGCGTGGGCTCGTGGACGACCACCCCTCCGGCCCACTCGTCGCGGAAATCAGCCACCCAGGGGAGGCGGAAGCGGTGCGCCAGCCGCCTGGCGATGAGATGGGTGGAATGGGGCGGCGAGGTCGACCAGATCGCGCTGAACTCTCCCGAGCGCAGCAGCCGGGCCGCCGCCCGGGTGGCATGCCAGCGCCAGAGGATCTTGCTGTCGGGCAGGAGGAACCAGGGGAGCAGCTTGCGGTTCAGCCAGGCCGCCGCTCCGCCGAAAGTGACCGCCTTTTCCTGTCCGGCTGCTCTTCCCCCCGAAGTGCCGGCTCCTTCGCGTCCGGCCGCAGCACCGGTTTCTTTCCCTGCCCGCCTCGTGAGCAGATGGAGCAGGCGCTGGGGATCGAGCGAACCGGTGCGCACAATGCGGGTAGCGGCCATTTCCTCCAGCAGCGAAGAGTCCTCCGCCCAGTAGGAGATGGGCTTGACGGTGAGGACCGTCGGCTCCCAGCCGAATTCGGGCAGGTAGCGGGCGAACTTGGCCGCACGCTGGGTCCCGCCCATGCCGAGCGGGGGGAAATAATAGCTGAGCATCAGCACTTTTTTCACTGCCCGTACCCCCGCAGCCGGATCTTCTCCCGGCTCTTGACCGCCAGCCAGAGCAGGTTGCACCAGGGGTCGTAGAGCATAGCCTGCCAGCGCCGTGCGGCTTTGTAAAAAACCGGGCGGGCGGTGCGGAAGGCGAGCAGCCGCATCAGCCGCACATGGACCTTCTGGTACATGCGCGAGGCGAGGCGGTTGGTGGGATGGAGATCGTAGCGGGTCCAGTAGCCGCGGTCCCAGAGCCGCCAGTTTTTCTCGATGCTGGCCACACCGCGTTCGCAGCGCTGCCAGGCGTCGGGCAGGTCCGTATGGTCGGCCCAGTCCGCGGCCCCGAGCAGGGCGAAAAAGTGACCGTTTAAGACGTGCGAGGCCGGCTCGGTCGGGTACTCCTCGAACCAGGGCGAGCCATCGGGGAGCCGGCCGAGGGTTCCACCCTCTGAGACCGGCAGGTCGAGCAGGCGGATGGCGCCATGGGCGAGGTCGAGGAAATCGCTGCGGTGTTCGAGGACGTGGCAGCGCACCAGCAGGGAGACCGCCTCCCCCTGGGCCATGGCCGAGATCCACGGCGCCCGCGGGCCGTAAAAGGGGAGCGAGAAATCGTAAATCCAGGCGAACATACCCTGGTCGTAAGCCCTGGCCTGTGCCGCCAGCCACTCCGCGCAGGCGAGGGCGCGGGTGCGATATTCCTCCCTCTCCTCCCTGCCGAAGAGCTGGAGGGAATAGAGCCCGTACTGGGCGATGGTGATGGGATTATAGCGCCGCCCCTCTTCGCCGCCGTAATCCACGCGCGGCAGTCCGGCGGAATCATAGTCGTAGGATTGAAAATCCTCCAATCCCTGCCAGTCAAAGGGGTAGCTCAGCTTGAGCCGCATGCAGAACTTGTTTCCTTCACGGAATGATGGTGGAGCAGGTCCGGGCGGACACAGGCGCCGGCCGGCGTCAAAAGGTAATAAATTTTAGCGGGAATTGCAAGGAGGAAGCGCGGGGGCGCGGCGATCTAAAGCAGGTAGTCGGGTTTGACCCGCCGCATCGACTGAAAGATGTTCTCGCGGCTGCCGGGATGTTCGGCCTCGAGGGCGGCGAGCCACTCCTTGATGGTCTGGCGGCGGGAGGTCCCGTCGCTGGGGCACTCCTGCACGAAGAGCGGGATGGCGTTATCGGCGGCATAGGCCTTGACCAGCTCCTCTTCGGCGAAGAGCATGGGGCGCAGCAGGTGGTAGCGGCCGCCGTGGAGGGCGAGGTTGGGCGGGCTGGTGCTGATCTCGCGGCCGAAGACCATGTTGAGCAGAAGAGTTTCGACCAGGTCGTCCTTGTGGTGGCCGAAGGCGATCCTGTTGCAGTCAAAAAGCTCCGCAGTGGCAAAGATCTGTTTGCGGCGGATGCGGGAGCAGAGGAAGCAGGGATTCTCGTGGTTGGCCTCGCTGTGGGCGAGCGGGCCGATGGTGGTGCGGAGGATGCGGCCGCTCACCCCGAGCTGCCGCCAGAAGGCGCGCATGATCCGGCAGCGCTCCTCGTTCCCCTCTCCGAAACCCATGTCGACATAGACGGCGCGCAGGCGGGCGCCCGGGGCGTAGACAGGCAAACGGCGGCTGAGGAGGTGAAGAAGGGACATGGAGTCGGCCCCGCCGGAGACGGCGACGAGGAGGCGGTCGCCGGCCCGCAGCATGCGGTACTCGCGGACGGCCTTGTCCATGCGCGCGGCGAGGGCGCGGGTGGAGGCGGGGAGGCGGCTGCGGCCGGCCATGCGGCGGCGAGGCCCGCTACGGCCGCGGCGGCGCAGCGCCGCGCAGGTTTTCAATGTCGCCGATGAGCAGGGAGAGCTTGTCGAGAAAGGCCTGCTCCTTCTGGGGGTCGCCGTTGACCGAGCCGCCGCCGAGGGCCATCGCCTCCTTGATGCGGGCGTAGCCGGTCCGCAGCCGCCCCTCCTTGAGATAGGCGAGCCCCTTGGCGTAGGTGATCTTGGCCTGTTCCCGGGAATTCCTGGCCTGCTGGGCAATGGCGAGGGCGCGGTCGAAAAAGGCCTGCGCCTGCTCATAGTTCTTCTGGGTGAGGTGAATATCGGCGAGGTTGACCGCGCTCATCAGGACCATGACCGAATCCCCGCTCGAGGCGGCCTGGTTGATGACCGCGAAATAGCGCTGGCGGGCCTTGAGGGTATCGCCGAGCTGCCAGTAGATGGCGCCGATATTGAGGTCGGCGCGGGCCATGCCGCTGTGGTCGCCGAGCATCTCCAGATAGTCGCCGGCCTTGAGAAAATGGTTGAGGGCGGTCTCGCGCTCGGCGCGGGCGAGGCGGGTCAGCCCCATCTGGAAATGGGCGCGGGCGAGGGCGGGCTCGCTGGCCATGGCGCCGGCCTGGGTGAGAAAGGTGTCGAGATAGGCCACCGAGCGCTCGAGGTCACCGGTCTCACGCATGAGCTGGCCGAGGCGCTGATAGACCATGGCCGACTCATAGGGGCGGCCGATGGCGAGATTCATCCAGGCGGTGCGATGCCAGGCCTGCACCGCCTCGGCGGTCCGGCCCTCCTTCTCATAGAGCTGGGCGATCCTTTCCAGGGTGAAGGCCTGGGTGAGGCTGTCCGGGGGGATGTTGAGCAGACGGTTGAGGGTCTGCCTGGCCATCGGCCATTCCTTGCGCTCGGTGTAGGAGGCGGCCAGTTCGCGCCGGCTGAGGATCAGTCCCGCCGGATTGGCCATCGGGCCGAAGAGGGTCTCGGCCTCAAGCAGGGGTTCAATCGCCTCGCTGCTGCGCTGGCTCTGGTTGAGCAGCGCACCGAGATGGAGGAGCGACCAGGCCTGCAGGGGTTTTTGTCCGGCTCCCGCGCCGGCCAGACGATAAAGGGTTGTGCAGTCGGACTGGAGGGCGGCTTTGACCGGGCCATTGGCGCTGGCGAGCCCCTGATGGGCGCGCCAGGCAGCCCGGAAGGCGAGCACCGGATTCTGCCGCCAGAGGGCCTCGGGCGCGGCGGCGAGGGGACGGGCAGGGGCCTCGAGCAGCGCGGCGTTGACCATCCGCGAGGCCAGGGTGTCGGCGGCCAGCTCGACGCAGGCGAGCTCGTCGATCTGGGGATAAACCGGCAGGGTCCATTCGGTGACGGGACGCTGGGGCTGGGGGTAGAGCGGCAGGGCGAAGCGCACCCGGGCGCCCCTGTCCGCGGGCGGCAGGTCGAAGAGCCAGGTGGCATTGGTGGAGGCGATGAGATCCCGGGAAAAACCGCAGACCTCCGCGCTGGCGGGGCTGACCCGATCGCGCGGCAGGATCTTGACCCGCAGCGGCCGCCGGCTTTCGTCCATGCGCAGGGCGGTGAAAAAGCCGCGGCAGGCCTCCAGATACTCCTCGCTCTCCAGGTCGCCGGTCAGCAGCACCACCCCCTGTTCATCCGGCCGGAAGGCATGGCCGGTGAGGGAATCGCCGGCGGCGAAGCGCTCGAGCAGTGGAGCAAGGAGAGCCGCTACCTCCGGCAGGGAATCCGCCGGCAGGCCCAACTCATTTGCGGCCGCTGCCACGCCCGAGGGAAATTCGAGGAGGCGGGCGGTGATGACCGTACGGCCCATACGCTTTTCGAGCCGGCAAAAGAGCACGCCATCCATGCCGAGGTCGAGATTGGCACGGGCGAGGCTGAGGGGTTCAAAAAGGTCGGGAAAGTCGGGAGTGAGCGGTTCCTCGAGGTGTTCGAGGATGGCCTCCGGGGCGACCAGGGTCACGCCCGGCTGCACAGGCAGCCAGGCGAGGGCGTTGTTCATGGTCTGATGGAACTTGTCGACCGCCGCCGGATCGGCGGCGGGATTGGCGAGGGGTACAAAGCCCAGCCTGAGGCCGGCCGGCTGCCCCGCCTGGGGCAAGGCCTGCGCACACAGGGTGAGGCTGAGAAGGGCGATGAGATGGATCTTTTTCATTATTTTCCAACTTGTTGTTAAGGCCGGGGTGCGTTCATGAGCTGCCGGATCGATGAATGCTCCATACTGGTTAATACGCACTCCGGAGCGCAGATGCGGAATTATTTTATTGACCCGACGGGGTCCCCGCCAGGGCTGCCGTCGATGGGCAGCAGGATGCGCAGCGCCTCCCCCTGCGGTTCGAGGGGTTCGATTTCGAAGGAGGCCTCCGTGCCGTAGAGTTCGCGCAGACGCTCCGCCAGGGCGCGCAGGCCGGGATCCTCCGGAAAGGGCTCCTCTGCAAAGGGGTTGCCGCCCCCCGGGCCGTCATGGCGCAGTTCGAGCAGCAGGGCGCTTCCCTCCAGCCGGGCCCTGAGGCTGACGGTGACCGCGGCGTCGGTCCGCTCCACCCCGGCGCGGACGGCATAGGCGGCCAGGGGCTGCAGGAGCAGGCTCGGGACCCGCCGTTCGAGGCATTCCGGCGCCACCTCGTCGGTCAGCTGGAGCCGCTCCCCGAAGCGAGCGCGTTCGATGGAGAGGAACATCGCGGCGCAGCGCATCTCGAGGTTGAGCAGGGTAGTCGGCTGCTGGTCCAGTTCATGGGCGAGGCGGATATACTGGGCCAGTTTTTCGATCACCATGCGCGCCCTCTCGGGATCGGCGACGGTGAGGGCAGCGGCGTTGTGCAGGGTATTGAAGAGAAAAAGGCGGTCCACCTGCCAGGGCGACTCCGCAACAGCCGGCGCGGCCGGCCGGGCCGTCACCACCCCGCCCCGCGGCCGCGCGTCGAGGCGGCGCATCAGCAGCGCGCCCGCCAGGCCGGCCAGGCCGCCCACGGCGGCGACCCAGAGGGCCGGGCTGCCGGGCAGCATGAAATATTCTTCGAGGTTGAGATAGGCCAGTGCAACGGCCGATCCGGACAGGCATGCGCCGATCCAATTCCCCAGCTTTTCATTCATAAGCGCTCATCTCCCGCCGGGATTGAGCGCTCGCAAGCGGGCCCAATCCGGATCTCACTCTTAATATGCACAGGCAGGGCTTCATCTGTATTGATACAGAGCACAGGATTGGCTTTCTTGACCGCAAAATGGGGCGAAAACCACCCCTGAATGGGCTCGAGAGCCCCCTCGACCACCTGCAGCCTCAGCGAGGCCGGCCCCGAAAGGCGGATACTGACCTGACAGCCCCCGAACACAGCCTCGAGGCGGTCCGGCGCCGGCATTGTCCAGCGGCAGGGGGCCAGATGCCAAAAGAGCTCCACTGCCGCCCTTCCCCTGCCCAGCAGCTCATCCTCGACCACCCAGAGTCCCTCCTCCACCCTCACCCGGCGGCGGTGGATGACGCCGAGACTCCGGTAGCCGTCGTGCTCGCCGGCGATGGCGAGGCTCGCCTCCGCCGCGCCGGACGCCAGCAGGCGGGCCTGCGCCCGCCGGCCCCACTGAAAGGGGCCGAGGATCTGCGATTGATCGCGGCCCGCCACCCGCACGGTGTTGTGCGCGGCGGTGGAACGGAAATAGCGGCGCCAGCTCTCCTCGCCGCGATATTGATAGGTGCCGCTGTCGATGAGCAGGGGCTCGCCGCCGGCGGTGAGCCAAAAGCTCAGGGCATCGGCGTGGCCGTGCGCCGCCATGGCATCCAGGCCGAGCGGACCGGCATCGAGCAGGCCAATCTGGCGGCCGCTCTCCGCTTCACTGCGCAGCACCGCATAGCCTCCCTCAGGAAAGAGGCGCAGGGACGGCGGGGCGCCGGCGGGGGTGGGAATGCGGGCGAAAGCGCCTTCAGCCGCCGCGCCATGCAGCCAGAAGAGGGTGGGCGAAAAGCCGGCGGAAAGGGCCTTGAAATCAGCACGCCCGAACTGCAGGGCGGCCGAACCGAGCAGATCGCGCCAGGGTGAGGGAGCGGCATGCCCGGCAGCGGGATCGAGAAGCAGGGCCTGGCCGTCATCCCCGTCCCCGATCTGCGGCAAACGCCCCGCCTCATCAATGAGGGCGGCGGTGAATTCAGCCATCCCTGCCATCCGCTGCAGCACGGCCGGGGGAACGCCTTCTCCGGCTGCTGCAGCAGCTGTTATCGCAAGCGTTCCATAATCATATAGATAACGCATATAACCGGTGCTCTGTTCCTTGATCACCCCGTCGGGATGCACCTGGCGCACCAGCTCGCTCCAGAAGAGGTGAAAGCCCTGCTTCCGCCAGGCCGCAGCCCCCTTCAACTCCGGAAAGCAGGTGCCGGCGTAGACAAGCCCGAGCGCCTCGCCGAGGAGGTGGTTGTTGGCAGAAGATCCGCGCGAGAGGTGGCCGGAGATATGAGCGGCCTGCTGGTGGACCGAAACGAGCAGGCGGGCGTAGAATTCGGCGCTGAGGAGGGGCGAATTTTTAACCAGGGCCAGCGCCCAGCTCCACGAGATCAGCCGCAGGCCGAGTTCAAGCATGCTGGTCCAGTTGATGCCCCTTCCGGCCGGATTGCCGTCGAGCCAGCCCTGCCACTGCTCGAGGAGGGCGCGGGCGTACTCCTCCTCCCCTGCCAGCCGCCAGACCTGGCCGAGGGTGACGAAGTGCTGGCAGCGGTTGAGTTCCCAGATCTCCTTGACCCCGGGGCAGTAACCGGGGCGCCAGTAGGGGATGGCCGTCCAGTGGCTGAGGGGCATGGAGCGTTGGGCAACGGGATCGTAATGCCAGTCGATCGGCCCGGTGAAGGAGAGTTCCGCAGCGAAGAGGGTGAAGCGGCGGCCGGCCGCTCTGGCGGCGCTGTCGAGCAGGGCGGCATGAGCCTCAGGCCAGCGCGCAGCGAACCACACCCCGGGGCGGGGCGGCAGCTCCAGCTCGAAGGAGAGGAGGCGCCGCGCGCGGGCGGAGGCGAGCAGCGCCTCAGGAGCGAGGGGCGGGTGGGCGAGCAAGGCGGCCAGGGGCGGCGCCGGGCGTTGATCCAGACGGCGCGACCAGCGCCCAGCAAGGTTGCCGCGCAGACGGGCCGCCGCCTCGGCGGGGCTCATCGCCCGCAGGCGATGCCAGTAGCTCTTGTACTCGGCCAGGGACATCCCTACTCCCTGATCCACTGCGAATCACTGCGCTTGTGGAGCAGGCTGGCGCGGCTGATCGCCCCGGCGCCGAACTTTTTGCGCACATCGTCCATAATGCTGTCCACCTTCTCACTGCGCCCGTCCCCCTCCCGGAAAAGCTCCATCTGCCCCTCGCCCTGCTGAAGCTGGGAGAGGGCGACCCCGAGCAGCCGCACCCGCTGGCCTTCCCGCCTGAAGGAGGAAAAAAGCTGCAGGGCCTGCTGGTAAAGCTCCGCGCTGCTGTCGGTCGCCCGTTCGAGGGAGTGGGAGCGGGTGAAGGTGCTGAAATCGGCGAGGCGGATCTTGAGGGTGATAGTGCGGCCGCGTACCTGGTGGCGGCGCATATCGTAGGCGAGATCGTCGCAGAGGCCGAGGAGGGTTTTGCGCATCTCCTCCTCGTCGCCGCAGTCGGTCATGAAGGTGGTCTCGTGGCTCATCGAACGGGCGGTGTGGGCGTCGGAGACCGGGCGCTCGTCGAGGCCGCGCGCCAGCCGCCAAAAATGGAGCCCGGTCTGGCCGAAACGGTCGACCAGCTCCTTCTGCGAGCGGGCGGCGAGGTCGCCGATCGTGAAGATGCCCATCGCCTGCATCACCGGCACGGTTTTGGGACCGCAGCCCCAGAGCCGGCTGATCTCGAGGGGGGCGAGAAAGGCCTCGACTCCGCCCTCCGGGACGATGACCAGCCCGTCCGGCTTGCGCAGGTCGGAGGCGATCTTGGCGACGAATTTGTTGGGGGCGACGCCGATCGATGCGGTCAGGTTGGTCTGGGCGCGGATCTCCGCCTTGATGCGCACAGCCATGGCCTCGGTCCCGCCGAAGAGTTTTTGTGTGGAGGTGATGTCGAGAAAGGCCTCATCGATGCTGAGCTGTTCGATATCGGGACTGAAACTGGAAAGGAGGTTCATCACCTGGCGCGAGACCCCGGCGTAGCGGCGGCCGCGCGGCCGGACATAGATGGCCTCGGGATTGAGCTTCCAGGCCCGGGAGATGGGCATGGCGGAGTGGATGCCGAAGCGCCGTGCCTCATAGCTGCAAGTGGAGACCACGCCGCGGCCCCGGCCCCCCTGGGGATCGGAGCCCACCACCACCGGCTTGCCGCGCCACTCGGGATGGTCGTTTTGCTCCACGGCTGCGAAAAAGGCATCCATATCGATATGAAGGATTGTTCTGGACATGGCAGCTCCCCCTGCTCGGTCAACGAGCATCCTCCAGGAAACGGATGAGGGGCTCCCGCCAGCCCGCCTCGTCCCGGTAGGCGGTGACGGTGATGCCTGGTTGGCTGATGCCGGTGATCATGCGCGAGATGAAAAGCCCCTCTTCATGGAGGGCGATGACCGGCTTGCCGAAATGGAGGGCGTAGCAGATCTCATAGCCCACCCCCAGGGAGGGACTGGAGACCTCGGCCACCACCCGGTCGCACGACTCGAGCCAGGCAGTGTCGCGTTCATAGATCTGCTGCGCGGTGAAGTTCATCTCCCCGCTCAACACATCCGGGGCGACGATGTGTTCGGTCAGAACCGTATGGCCGAGGTCCTTGAGAAACTCCACCATGCGGGTGCAGGCGGGCAGATAGCGTCTTCCGCCCGAGATCGACGCGGCAAAGTAGATGCGCATGGCTTCAGCGGGGCTCCATTTGGGTGCAGGGTTTACGCATGACAATATAGCTGCGCACCCCCTCTTTGACCAGGGGGAGGAGCAGCCGTTCCAGCCTCGTTGCCGCGCAGAAGCGGTGGCAGGCGAGGGTGAAGGTATGGAAAAAGGCCTCGTTGGCGCGGCCGAGCCGAGGCCAGCGCAAAAAACGGTTGATCCAGCGCACGAAAAGGAGAAGGGCGGCCGGCAGCTTGGCGGCATATTTGACCTCCTTTTCGAGTGTGCCCGATTCAGCCACCTCGAGTCCGGCCGCGCGGGCCATGGCCTCGAGCTCCCCCGGCCGGTAGGCGGTATGAAAATAGCTCCCGCCGCAGCTGCACTCTACGCCATACTCCTCGAGGATGCCGAGGGGGAGATGTTCCGGCCGGCGGCCGTGATAGTTGGGCGTGGTCAGCAAGGCCTGCCCGCCGGGTTTCAGAACGAGGGCGATGCCGGTAAAAATCATGCCGGGATGAAGGCAGTGCTCGAGCACCTCGCTGCAGAGCAGATGGTCGAACGAGCCGGGGCGGAAGCAGTCGAGGCGCTCGGCGTCGCCCTGGACGAGGCGGCCGGTGAGGAGAGCCGGGCTCTGGCGCAGGGCTCCGAGGCTGATGTCCAGGCCGAAGCGGGGCCCGCCCTGCCAGCTCTCCAGGTAGCTGCCGCGATTGCAGCCGACGTCAAGAAAAGTGCCTTTCAAACCTGCCAGACGGCCGAGGATGAACTCGCGCCGGAGCATGCCACGCAGGGTGCGGTAGACCTCCTCCTCCTCAGGATATTTCTCGCCGACCTGCTGATAAAACTCCTTCAGCGCGGCCTTGGCCTCTTCGGGCATCCAATCCTCTCGTTTTTCTCCATGCCATCCCGGCGTCGGGGTGCGTACAGCGCTCAAATTTACATAATTTTGCGGAAAAAACCCCGTATAATTTCGCGCTCCTCGCCCCGGAAAAAGCCGGCGGCCGCGAGCAAAAGCGGCCAGGCGGCGAAAAGGGCCAAGCGGACCGCCACCGGTGGATGCAGCAGGGGCAGTTTTCCCAGGGCATAGATGAGGGCCGCACTGAGACAGAGCTGCAGCAGGCGGGACCACTCCCACGGGACGGGATAACATTGCTGCGCAAAGACAAACAGCCCCAGGGCCATGCAGGCGTAGGCGATCACCCGCGCCCAGGCCGAGCCCAGCGGCCCCCACTGCGGGATGAGCAGGAGATTGAAGGCCAGGCTCACTCCCAACCCGGCGATCGTCACCAGGGCGATGAGGCCGCTCTTTTTCTCGAGATAGAGGGCCGCCTCGAAAACCAGGTAGAGGGCGTAAAAGAGCGAGGCCAGCATGATCGGCGGCACCACCCGGGCGCTCGCCCAGAAGGGCTCGCCGAAGAAGGAATATCCCCCCACGCGCAGACGGAGCAGCTCATCGATGAAGAGGCTCATGAGCAGAAAGAGGGTCAGGCAGGCGGCGACCATATAGGTGAGGATGCGGCTGAAGATTTTCTTGGCCTCCTTCTCCCGCGAGGTGGCGAGGAAATAGGGCTGCCAGGCGAAGCGAAATGCGGCCACCAGCAGTCCCATCACCATCCCCACCCTGGCCCCGGCGCTGTAAAGGCCGGCCGCCGCGACCGAATCGAGCCGCTCGAGCAGGAGGCGGTCGGCGCTGTCGAGGAGGGCGATGGCCAATCCCGTGGGCAGGAAGGGAAGGCCGAAGCGGAGGAGTTGGCGCAGCCAGTCCCTGGAAAAATGCCCCCCGCCGCTGCGCAGGAGAAGAGGCACCAGGGCGAGCAGGGTCAGGGCCGAAGCGGCAAGGTTGGCAGCGAACAGGCCCTCCACCCCCATCTTCAGGTGGAGGATGCAATAGAGGTTGGCGGCGAGAAGCGCCAGGGCCGAGCCGGTCTTGATGAGGACGTAGAGCCAGGACTTTTCATCCGCGCGCAGCAGCAGCAGGGGGATAAAGGCGGCGGTATCGCAAAAGAGGATGCCGGCGAGGAGGCGGATGATCATGACCAGGTCAACCCCGGCCGCGCGGGCATCGGCGCCGAAAAAGAGGGCAACCAGCCGGGGCGCAAAGAGGACGAGCAGCAGGGAGAAGAAGAGGCTCGAGAGTGAGAGGGTCCACATCGCTGTGGAAAAGATTGCGCGCCGCTCCCGCTCCTGGCTGGCGAGGACGTAAAACCGCATAAAGCCCGCATCCAGACCGTAGGCATAGAGCAGGGTGAAGACCGTCAGCCAGGTCATGGCCAGGCCGGCGACGCCGAAGCCGCCTGTGGAAAAGAGATTGGTATAGAGGGGCAGCAGGAAGAAACCGACGGAACGGCTGAGGATATGGCCGATGCCATAGATGGCGGAATGCCTGACCAGGCGTTTGATGGGCTGATAGAGGGACATGATCCGCCGCAAGGTTGGGTGCTAGAGCTGGCCGAACTCCCAGGTGGTCTCGAGCATCGCGCGAAAGTTGGTCACCGGGATATAGTTGGGGATGCTGTTGCCGGAGCCGACGCAGTAGCCGCCGCGCCGCCCCACCTCCTCGATCAGGTTGCGCACGGTGGAACGGATCACTTCCGGCTCGCCGCGCGCCAGCAGGTCCATGTCGACGCTGCCGATCAGCCCCAGGCGCGGTCCGAAAGCGGCCTGCACCTCGCGGATCTCCATCGCCTTGGGCTCAATCGGATGAAGGGTGGTCACCCCCAGCCCGATCAGCTCATCGATCACCTCCCAGAGCCTGCCGTCGCTGTGATAGAGACAGGGCATGGGCCTCGCCCGGCAGAGGTCGCCGATCTTTTTCATCCATGGAAAGAGGTAGCGGCGCAGGGTGGGCGGCGAGATCATCAGGCCGGAAAAGTAGGCGATATCGTCGCTGTAAAAGAGCCCGCCGACGGTCTCGTACTGCGCCATGCGCTCAAAGAGGGCGAAAATGATCGAGCCGACCCGCTCAAAGACTGCCTCCACCAGAGCGGGATCCTCGACCAGGGCGTAGCTGAAGGTCTCGAAGCCCATGAACTCCCAGGTGAAGGTGAAAATGTCGCCGTATTGTCCGATCACCCGCATCTCGGGGGGCATGATCTTCTCGGCCTCGTCGAACCAGCGCAAGGCGGCGTCGCTCACCTCCGCCCACTGAAAGCGTTCAAACTCCTCCCACGAGGTGATGACCCCCTTGCTCTCGGTGCCCCAGTTGCGGGCGCGGTCGAGGTCGGTGGCCTCGGAACGGCGCAGCCCCCCCTGCGGCACGGCCGCTCCGGGGTTCATGTTGATGACGGGGGCGAGCTTGATATAGTCATAGCCGGCCAGGCGATAGAAATCGATCTTGTCCTGCAAATTCTGCAGGGGGCGGCCGAGGAACTGGCCCATGACCCCCTCGTCGATACCGAGTTCCATCAGGGGGACACGATCTGCTTTTCCGCCCATCAGGGTGGTGCGCAGCCGGCCGAAATCGGGGCCATAGGGAGCGAAGAGACCGGGCATCAGTCGGATCCTGCCTGGACCACCCCGTTCTCCAGGGTGCCGAGGCCGTCGATGCTGCCCTCGATGCGGTTGCCAGGCTGGATCGGGCCCACCCCCTCGGGGGTGCCGGTCAGGAGGAGGTCGCCGGGTTCGAGGGTCATGTAGCGGGAAATATAGGCGATCAGCTCGGGGATCCCGTAGACCATGTCGGCGGTGCTCCCCTTCTGGCGCACCTCGCCGTCGACCTTGAGTTCGAGGGTGAGGTTGTGAGGATCCGCCACGCTGCCGGCCGGGACCAGCCAGGGGCCGAGGGGGCAGAAGGTGTCCATCCCCTTGGCCAGGGTCCAGGGTTTGCCCTTCTTCTGCTCCTCGCGCTGCATCTCGCGGGCGGTGATGTCGTTGGCGATGGTATATCCGGCCACGTGCTCCATGGCCTTGCTCTCGGGGATATTGGCGCCGCGTTTACCGATCACCAGGGCGAGTTCGAGTTCATGATCGACGCGGCCGACGCCGGCCGGGATGCGGATATGGCCCTGATGAGGCAGCAGGCTCGAGGGCACCTTGGCGAAGTACATCGGGGCTTCCGGGACGGTGTTGTTGAGTTCGGCGGCGTGGGCGCGATAGTTGCGGCCGAGGCAGAGGATTTTGGTCGGGCGCTGAACGGGGAGCTGCCAGCTGAAGGGCTCCCTGATGATGAGGTCATCGAGGCTGCGATACTCCCTGACCGCGGCGATGACCTCGGCGAAGGTCTCCTCCGAAAAATAATCCAGCTCAACCATGAGCTGGAGAAAGGGCAGCTCCGGAGCCCGGGGAAAATTCTTCAACTCCTTGAAATAGCCCCAGAGCTGGGTGAAATTGAGCAGCCCCTCGGGGGTTTGCACGCCGATACGGGGTTCCCCTTTGGTGGTCAGATAGGAAAAGGCCTTCATCTCCGATCCTCCTGGTGAGTATTTCCGGTCTGGTGGTCAAGTATATCAAACCTGGGAATAATAAGCAAGAAAAATATGGGCCGCGCGGGGAGACCCGGGGCCATAAAAAAAGCCCCGGCGGAGGCCCCTCCGGGGAGGAGGGAACAACGGCCGGGGCGGTGGCCTCAGCGGCTGCGGGGCGGTTGATGGCCCCGGGCGAAGGTGATGATCTGGTCCGCGAGCAGCACCAGAAGAAGCGCACCGGCAAACATCAGAATCGTATTGCCGGGGAGGGCGATGCGGCTGCTCATCTCGGCGAGGCGCGGCAGGAAATTGAGCTCCCTGAGCCACTCCCAGGAGAGATTGAATTCCGGCCATTTAAATCTGCGCGCCTCCTGCAGGTACTCCCCGGCCTGCATATAGGGCAGGGAGAGGCTGATGGCCATGATCAGACCGCCGATGATGAGAATGGTGTGGAGCAGGTTCTCATGGAGGGGATCGACGCCCTCCTTTCGGATCCGGCGCATCACCTTCTCGGGCAGGGCCGGGGAGGGTTTCCAGGCCGGTGCAGCCCCAAGAGCGGCGAAGAGAGGTTCGTAGGCGTCGAGCCGCTCCTGGCAAAGGGGACAGCCGCGGAGATGGTCGAGTTTGGCCCTGTCCGCCAACTGGTGGTCGAGATAGAGCTGCAGCTCTGCATCGCGCAAATGGTCGGTCATGATGTGGCCTCCACAGGATAGTGCGCGGCAAGCCGATCGCGCAGAAAGCGCCGCGCACGAAAAAGATAGTTTTTGACCGTGCCCTCGGGTAGGCCGGTGATCTCGCCGATCTCGGCGTAGCTCAGCTCTTCGAGATGGAAAAGGGTCAGGATGGTGCGGTAAGGCAGGGGCAGGGCCTCGATTTCGCGCTCCAGGGTGATGCGCAGATCGCTCGCCTCCGCGCGCTCGAGCGGCGAGGGTCCGGATGAGGGCACCCATTCCACCCGGCGCACCTCCTCGTCCTCCTCTTCCGCGCTCGTCGCCGCCAGATCCTGATAAAGGGGCACGCGCTTCTTTTGCAGATAATTGATGCAGGTGTTGTGGGCGATGGCGGCCACCCAGGTGGAAAACCGGGATTTGTACTGGAATTCGCCCAGGCTTCGATAGATGCGCAAAAAGATCTCCTGGCAGAGGTCCTCGCGGTCCGCTGCCCTGGGTATCATCCTCGCCACCAGATGGACAACCAGCTTCTGGTAGCGCTCGAACAGAGATGCGAAATCGGACTGCTCTCCGGCGAGGATCGATTCGATCACTATTTTGTCATCCCGGTCTTCCATTCTAATCCCATTAGACAGATGAAGAGGGAAAAGGTTGCACTCTTCTACAAGAAGCACATTTTTTAGCAAATATTCAAGAAAATTTCCTGCCGGCTGCAACATTTCCGCGCCATGGCTGTCGGATGTAGTAGAAAGAGTCCCCCAACCAGAAAGGAGAAAACCATGGAAGCGCTCATTCCTATCGTATTGTTCGGACTGGTCGCCTGGGTCATCAAATTCAGCTCGGACAACAAGCTGAAACGCTACATGCTCGACAAGGGCGTCACCGCAGAGACCATGCAGATGATGTTCAGCCAGCCGGTGCGCGACAACACCCCCGCCTCGCTCAAGTGGGGTCTGGTGCTGACCGCCGTCGGTCTGGGCGCCTTTATCGGCCTCAATTTCGCCGATGGGCAGGATGAATATGTCCTCGCCAGCATGCTGCTCTGCGGCGGCCTCGCCCTGATCGTCTATTACATCATCGCCTCGCGCTTCACCGGCAAATAGGCAGGCCCAGGCTCTCCACACCATGCCCCCCGTTTCCCCGGGGGGCTTTTTTTTAGGCTTTTCCGCACCAGACTGCAGGGGGACACGCGCAAGGTATTGGGAAAGAGATTTCCGGGGGGTACCCTGCTCGTAAAAACTCTTGATTTGCTGGTGAAAATTTCGTAAATCTCCCCCGTCATGGCCAAACAAAAACTCATCCGCTTCGCCGCCCTCTCCAGTCTCGCCAACGTCCGCCAGGAGCCGGACGGCCTGCGCGGCCGCTGGGCTGCCGATTTTTTTCACAACGAGCATCCCCTCATCCTCGAGCTGGGCTGCGGGCGAGGCGACTATACCGTCGCCCTTGCACAGGGCCATCCGGAGATCAACGTTCTCGGGTTGGACATCAAGGGACCGCGCCTCTGGGTCGGCGCCAGCCGCGCCCTCGAACTCCAGCTCGGCAACGCCGGCTTTGTCCGCACCGCGATCGAACAGATTGAAACATTTTTCGCCCCCGGCGAAATCGCCGCAATCTGGATCACCTTTCCCGATCCCCATCCCCCGGCAGGACGGCGCAAGAAACGGCTCACTTCGCCGCGCTTTCTCGCGATCTATCGCAGCCTGCTCCAGCCCGGCGGCCTCATCCACCTTAAAACCGACGATGAAGGACTTTACTACTATACCCTCCTCACCTTGCGTGATGAAGGCGCCGAACTGCTCGCCGATCTGCCCGACCTCTACACCGGCGCCTCCAATCCCGATCTCACCGGGATCCAGACCGCCTACGAACGCCGCCACCTTCAAGAAGGCAAATCCATCAAATATATTTGTTTCCGTTTTCCCGCCGCCGGGTAAATAAAAAGCGCAGACGATCTGGCGATCCTCTGCGCTCAAGGGGGGGCGCCCGGCCAAAACCGGGGCGGTCTAAAAGACCGAGACGTTTACGTACTTGCCGGGGTTTTTCTTCAGGTCCTCGATGAGGAGCTTGAGTTCGACCACGGTGGCGTTGAGGTTCTCCACATAGACCTTGTTGTTGAGCAGCTCGCCGGCGGATCCCTGGCCGCTGTTGAGTTTGGCAGCGACCCCGGTCAGCTGGTCGGAGAGGTCGGAGAGCTTGCCCGCGGTCTCATCAACCTTTTTGACACTGCCGCGGCTCTCCTTCGCCAGTTCGGCGGCTTCAGTGCCGGCATTGCGCAGGGCGCGGGCGGCCTCGCCGATCTCGGCGATCTGGGCGTTGTACATGCCGATATTGAGGCCGTCGACCTTGTGGTCCACCTTGTCGAGCACGGCACTAAGGGTTTTGAGGGAGTTGGAGGCGTCCTTGATGCGCAGGTCGAGCTCCCCCTCTCTCATCTTGTCGCGGATATTGGTCAGCATGGTCTTGGCGACGATCATGATGTCCTTGTTTTCACCGCTGAGCTGGCCCTCGATCGGCACCATCTCAGTGGATGTGCCCGGTTCAATGGTGATCGCCTTTTCCCCGATCAGGTTGAGGGTGTTGATCTCAATTTTGGAATCGACGGGGATTCTGAAGCGGTCCTTGATGTCGACGCGCACGACCACGCCATCCGGCTCGAAGCGCACGCCCTTGGTCCAGCCGATGCGATAGCCGCGCATGAAGACCTGCGAGCGGTCGCGGAGGCCGACGACGTCGGCGAATTTGATATAGAGGCGGTACTCGCTCGACGAGATGATCCGCTGTCCGGAGAGCCAAAGAATGGCCCACAACAGAATGACGGCACTGAAAAAGATGATAATGCCGGAAATATAGCTCATCTTTTTATAGGTCATATTCTCCTCGCGTCTCGTAAAGAAAATCCAGGGTTTCTGCAGAGATCTCATCCTTGGTGCCTGTGAAGGAGATGTTGCCCTCCCGGAGCAGCGCCACCCGGTCGGCGACATCGCGCATGAGCTTGATGTCGTGGGTGACGATGATCGAGGTGGCTGCGATCTCCTTCTTGAGCATGAGGATAAGCTCACTCACCTTTTCGGCATTGTTTTGGTCCAGTCCCGTGGTGGGCTCGTCGTAAAAGATATATTTGGGCCGCTTGATCATGGCCCGGGCGATGGCCACACGCTTGCGCATGCCGCCGCTGAGCTCCTCGGGATATTTGTCGAGCACGTCATCCCCCAGGCCAACGAAGGTAATCGCCCTGCTCACCTCGGCGTACATCTGGAAGGGGGTCAGTTTTTTATGCATGCGCAAAAAGAGGCTCAGGTTCTCGCGCACATCGAGAAAATCAAAGAGGGCGCTGTTCTGGAAGACGAAGGCGATGTTGTTCTGATAGGCCTGCCACTCTCTCCGGCTCATCCTGAGGATATCCTCACCGTCATAGGAGATGGAGCCCGCATCGGGTTCGATCAGCCGCACCAGGGTCTTGATAAAGACCGTCTTGCCCTGGCCGCTGGGGCCGAGAATGACCATGGTGGAATTATCCGGGATATCGAGATCGATGCCGGTGAGCACTTCCTTTTCATCGAAGCTTTTGTGGATGCCGCGCACGCTGATCATAGCAAAAGTTTTCCCAGATAATAATCAAAAATGACGATGAAAACCGCGGAGACGACAACGGCATTGGTCGAGGCCGCTCCGACCCCCTTGGCGCCGCCGCTGGTTTTGAGACCGAAATAGCTGCCCATCAGGGCGATGAGCACGCCGTAGACAGCGGGCTTGATCAGGTTGCCAAAGTACATCTCGAAGACCTTGAAATCCATCTCCAGGCCGCTGCCGAACTCCGCCGCCGAGATCCATTCCGAAGTGACCGCAGAGACGAAAAAGGAGCTGAAGATGGCGAGAAAATTGGCGATGATGGTGATCACCGGCAGCATGAGCAGCCCGGCGACCACGCGCGGCACGACCAGAAAGCCGACCGGATCGAGCGACATGGTCTCCAGAGCCTCGATCTGTTCGGAGATTTTCATGCTGCCGATCTCGGCCGCCAGCGAGGCGCCGAGCTTGCCGGCCAGCACCAGGGAGAGAACGATCGGGCAGAGCTCGAGAATGGTGGTCTTGAAGATGACATTGACCAGCACTGCGCGTGTAAGCAGCTCGGAGGACTGATAGGTGCTCTGCACGGTGGCTCCGAGTCCGATGAAGATGGCGATCACCGCCGCAATCGGCAGGGTCTTGACCGAAAAGGCATAGAGCTGCTCGATGAACTGGCGGCGGTAGAACCAGAGCGAGGGCAGGGCCCGGATCGTCTGCACGAAGAGGATGGCGATCTCGTGCACCGTGGTGAAAAAGGAGATCGAACGCTCGCCCAGCTTTTCGAAAAAGTGTTCCGAAGGTATTCTTGCCATTTTACAGGACCATTATTTTTGACATGCTTCACAGAGGTAGGAGCTGCGTCCCTCGTGGCGCAGGCGAACGATCTGGCCTCCGCAGCGCGGGCAGGGCTCCACTTCACGGCCGTAGACGGCCAGATCGAGCTGGAAAAATCCCGGCTCGCCGTCGGCATTGCGATAATCGCTCAGGGTGGTGCCGCCGCGCTCCACCGCCTTGCCGAGCACACAGATGATCGCCAGCTGCAGGGCCTCCCCCTCCGCCGGGCTCAGGCTCTGCCCCGGGCGCAGGGGATGAATCCCCGCCTGAAAGAGCGCCTCGTTGGCGTAGATGTTGCCCACCCCGACGACGACGCGTTGATCCATGATGACTGTCTTGACCACACGTCGGGTCGCCCCCAGGCGCTCACGGAGATACTCCGCAGTAAAAGCCGACGAGAGGGGTTCAACTCCCAGTTCGCGCAGCATGGGAAGCCCCGCCAGTTCCCCCGGCGCGGCCAGATCAAGGCTGCCGAAACGGCGCGGATCGCGGAAATGGAGCTGACCGCCTTCCTGGAAATGGAAAATGACGTGGGTATGGAGTTCGGCCGGATGCGGCCCATGGTGATAACAGAGCCGTCCGCTCATGCCCAGATGGATGATGAGGGCCCCGCCGCCATCGAGATGCCAGATCAGGTACTTGGCGCGCCGCTCCAGGGCGGTGATGCGCTGCCCCGTCACTGCACGCAGTTCCGCCGCCGTCGGAAGCGGCCGGCGCAGTTTGGGCGCATGAACCTCCACCCCGGCAAGGACCTTCCCGGTGATGTGCGGGGCCAAACTCCTGCAGATCGTCTCGACCTCCGGCAGCTCCGGCATCTCGTCACTCCATCACGCCCGAAGAGCTCTCCGGACGCATCATGATTCCCGCCCTAAATGCTAGTTTAGCAAATTCTATGCTAAAAACCAATCAATAATTTTGCACGATCGGGAAAAAAACCGGCTCCAGGGTTATTTCATCCGGCTCTGGAAACGCAGCACTGCAAAGCTGAAAACCACCCCGCCGAAGATCAGCAGGGCCAGCCCCTGCGGGTAGAGATGGCGCACCGTCGCACTCTTGATGAATATCTCCCGTATCACCAGAACAAAATAGCGCATCGGATTGAGCAGACTGATTCCCTGCATCACCCGCGGCATGTTCTCGATCGGAAAGAGAAAACCGGACATGAGCATGAAGAACATGAGAATAAAGAGGGTCAGAAACATCGCCTGCTGCTGGGTGCCCGAGCTGGCCGAGATGAAGAGACCCAGCCCCAGAGTGGTGAAGAGGTAAACCAGGGTGAAGATGAAGAGCAGCCCCAAGTTCCCGGCGATGGGAATGTCGTAGATCAGCTTGGCAACGCAGAGGGCGAAGACCACCTCGATCAGCCCGAGCACCGCAAAAGGCACCAGCTTGCCGATGAGCAGCTCATGTTTGTGCAGCGGGGCGACCAGCAGCTGCTCGAGGGTGCCGATCTCGCGTTCGCGCACCAGTCCCATCGCCGCGACCAGGGTGGTGACCATGGTGAGGAGAAAGACCACAATCCCCGGCACCATATAATCGGAATTCTTCAGCTCCTCGTTGTACCAGACGCGCAGGTTGGGCGAGATCAGGTGGACCTCTGCGGCCGCCTCGCTGCCCTGCAGCTTCCCCTCGATCTGATCCATGATCTCGCTCTGCAAAATGCCGTTGATATAGCCCAGGGCGATGGTCGAGGTGTTGGAATCCTGGCCGTCCATCAGCACCTGCAGTCCCGCGGGCTCCCCCCGCTGCAGCCGGGTGCTGAAATCGGCCGGTATGACCACCGCCACCACCGCCCGGCCGTTGTCCAGATAGTCGTGGAGATGGTTCTGCCGGGTATCGAAAAAGGCGAGATCGAAATAGCCTGAGTTGCGGATGCGCTCGACGAGCAGCCGGCTGGTCGAGGAATTGTCGAGATCGCAGATCACGGTCCGGATGTTGTGGACCTCGCTGGAGATGACAAAACCGAGCAACAGCAGCTGCAGGATCGGGGCCACAAAGAGGATCATCAGCATGCCGCGGTCGCGGCGCACCTGGATGAACTCCTTTTTGATGATATGCAAAATTTTCCCCACAGCCTCAACCCTCCAGATTGATTTTGAAACGCTTGACGCTGATCAGGATCAGCAGGGTGCCGAAGAGCACCAGGAAGAGGGCGGGCTGCCAGAGCAAGGGGCCGGCAATCCCCTTGAGCATGATGCTGCGGATGATGACCAGAAAGTATTTGGCCGGGACGATATAGCTGAGCAGCTGGAGCAGCTTCGGCATCGAGGCCAGGGGAAAGATAAATCCTGAGAGCAGGATCGCAGGCAGCAGGGTGGAGACCATGGTCATCATCAGGGCCATCTGCTGGTTGGGGACCCGCGCCGAGACAAAGATGCCGAAGCTGAGGCAGGTGTAGATGAAGATCAGGGCGTAGCCGAGCAGCCAGAGGGGTTCGCCGCGGAACGGGACGCCGAACCAGAGCCAGGCAAAAACCACCACCACAATCCCGTCGAGCAGCCCGAGCAGGATATAGGGCAGGGTCTTGCCGGCGATGATCTCCAGCGAGCGCACCGGCGAGACCAGGATCTGCTCCATGGTGCCGGTCTCGCGCTCCCGCGCCACCGTCACCGAGGTGAGCAGGGCGCAGATCAACATCAGTATCACCGCCACCAGGCCGGGGACGATAAAGTTGACGCTCTTGAGATCGGGGTTGTACCAGACGCGCGGCTGCAGTTCGATGGGCGTCCGCATCACCTGGGCATTGAGCTGGAGGGAGCGGGTGACAAAATAGGCCTTGAGGTAATTCATCGCCACGGTGGCCGTGTTGGCGTTGGAGCCGTCGATGATCACCTGCACCTCACTCTGCGGCCGGCTGCCCAGGGCGGCGGCGAAACCCTGCGGGATGATCAGTACCGCCACCATACGGCGGTGGAGAAAGGCCTCCCCGATCTCCTCGCGGCTCTGCAGCACCCCGGTCAGCCTGAAATAGTCCGAGCTGACCAGCCCCTCGACCAGCTCGCGCGCGGCCGGAGTCCGGTCCTGGTCGAGCAGCCCCAGCCGGATATCGCGAATGTCGAAGGTGATGGCATGGCCGTAAAGCAGCACCATCAGGATCGGGAGCAGGAAGACGATCACCAGGCTGCGCGGATCGCGCAGGATGTGGATGAACTCCTTGCGCAGGATGGCATAGATTCTCGATCTCATTGCTTTGCAGCCTCCTCTTCCTCCGCCGGCTGTCCGGGGTTCCCGCCCCTCACCAGATCGATGAAGAGTTCCTCGATGCTCCGCTTGTGGTAGCGCGCCTTGAGCTCGCCGGGCGAGCCAATCGCGATCAGACGGCCGGCGTGCATGATCGAAAGGCGATTGCAGTATTCGGCCTCATCCATGTAGTGGGTGGTGACAAAAACCGTGGTCCCCTGCTCGGCCAGATCGTAGATCAGTCCCCAGAAAGCGCGGCGCGAGATCGGATCGACCCCGCCGGTAGGCTCGTCGAGGAAGAGGAGTTTGGGCCGGTGGAGGATGGCGCAGGAGAGGGCCAGGCGCTGCTTCCAGCCGGCGGGAATATCCCGGGTGAGCTTGCCAAGATGGGCCCCGAGATCGGTGGTGGCGATGGCAGCGGTGATCGCCCGGCCGAGTTCCGCCCGGCCCAGACCGTAGATGCCGCCGTAGAACTCGAGGTTCTGGGCCACGGTGAGGTCATCATATAGCGAAAATTTCTGCGACATGTAGCCGATCTTTTCCTTGATGCGGCCGCTCTCGGTGTAAATATCATAGCCGGCCACCCTCGCTTTACCGGAGGTCGGCAGGAGCAGGCCGCAGAGCATGCGAATGACCGTGGTCTTGCCCGCCCCGTTGGCGCCGAGAAAGCCAAAGATTTCGCCGTCGCGCACGGAAAAAGTGACCCGGTCGACGGCGACAAAATCACCGAAGCGGCGGCTGAGCTCTTCCACTGTTACTGAATAAGGGTTATCCATAGAACCGTCTATTTCAAGAGTTCGACAAAGACATCCTCGATGCCGGCCTCGACCGGCTCAACTGTATCGATGTGAATCCCGGCTTGGTCCAGAATAGTGCGGACGGAGCGCTCCAGCTCCGCCGAATCCTCCGGCGCGCTCAGATGGATGCGGTCGCCGAAGACCTGCACACTCTCAAAGCGGCCGCCGGCGCGCAGGGCTCGGGCCGCCGCCAGGTTATCCCCGCTGCGCACCTCGATCAGCCCCTTGCGATAGAGTTTTGGAATCTCCGCCGGGGGTGCGACCGTGAGCAGAGTGCCCCGGTGGATAAAGGCGACGCGGTCGCAGCGCGCCGCCTCGTCCATGTAGGGGGTGGTGACCAGGATGGTCACCCCTTCGCGCTTGAGGCTGCCGAGGATCTCCCAGAATTCCCGGCGCGAGACCGGATCCACCCCGGTGGTCGGCTCATCCAGCAGCAGGATCTTCGGGGTGTGGATCAGGGTGCAGGAGAGGGCGAGCTTTTGCTTCATACCGCCCGAGAGCCGGGCGCTGAGGCGGCCGGTGAAGGGGCCGAGCCGGCTGAAATCGAGCAGCCGCGCCATGCGCTCTTCGCGCTCCGCTTTCGGCACCCGGAAGAGATCTGCGAAAAAACGCAGGTTTTCCGCCACGGTGAGGTCCGGGTAGAGGGAGAAGCGCTGGGGCATATAGCCGAGAAACTCACGCACCCGGCGCGTCTCCCGGCCGGGATCCAGACCGGCGACGCGGACACTGCCCCCCCCGGCGAGGAGCAGACCGCAGAGGATGCGCAGGGCTGTAGTCTTGCCCGCCCCGTCGGGACCGATCAGACCGAGCATCTCCCCCTCTTCGACGGTGAGGTCGAGTCCGTCAAGGGCTGTCACCGCCCCGAAGGACTTGCACAGGCCGCTGATGCGGATATCGTAGACCACACTCCCCTCCCTCACAGCAGGGTGACATCGGCCGGCATGCCGATCTTGAGGATGCCCTCCGGATTGGCCACCTCCACCTTGACCGCGTAGACCAGATCGCTGCGCGCCTCTTTGGTCTGGATATTTTTAGGGGTAAACTCGGCCTTGTCCGAGATCCAGGCAATGCGGCCGGGAAATTTCTTCTCGGGCCAGGCGGTGACGGAGAGTTCCGCCCCGCCGTTGAGACGAATGCGCGCGATCCCGCTCTCCTTGAGGTAGATGCGGATATGCATGCGGCTTAGATCGGCGATGGTCGCCACCGGGGCCAGGGGGCGCGCCACCTCGCCGGCCTCGAGATATTTATTGATCACCACCCCGCTGATCGGGGCCGTCACACGCGCATCGCGCAGCTGGCTTTCGACCAGCCCGATCTGGGCCAGCAGCTGCTCCTCGCGGGCATCCAGGGCGGCCAGGGAGGTGCGGGCGTTCTCGTACTGCGCCTCGGCGGCCTTGCGCCCGGTCTCGAGGTCGTCATACTGCTGCTGGGTCGCGCTGCCCTCATCGAGCAGCGCCCCGATGCGCTCGCTCTTTTTGGCGAGGTTGTCGAGGTTCTCGCGGGCGGTGCGGGCGAGCCGGCCGGCATTGAGGCGGTTGAGCCTGAGTTCTTCCAGGGCGGCCAGGGCCTGCCTCTTCTGTAAAAAGACCTTTTCGCTGTCGATGGCGGCAATGAGCTGCCCGGCCGTGACCGCATCGCCCTCGCTGACCAGCAGGGCGGTGAGGGTGCCGCCCGACTTGGCGCTGACCAGCACCTCCGTCGCCTCGAGGGTGCCGGAGCCGGTAATCAGGCCCTCTTCTTTGCCACCACAGCCGCTGAAAAGCAGGATGGCCGGAATGGTGAGTGAAGCAAGGAGTTGAATTCGCATAGATTCCTCATTTTTTGCAGGAGAAAAAGTTCTTGCCAGATTTTGAAAAACAAATTTCACATGGTGGCACAACGACAAAACAATTTTCACACGGTGGCACAGAGGGCACAGAGAGAAAAAGAGTCAGGCATTGCCAGCTCTTTCCACCACACGACCATAAGAGTGGACTGGTTTGTTGCTTTCTTTCTTTGTGCCTCTGTGCCGCAGTGAGAAATGCTTTTTATCGACACTATTTACCGGTACTCTTGATCGCTGAGGCCCACGGCCCGGCGCCAGCCGGCGCGGGCCAGGGCCGATCCGACCTCCGCCTCGGCCCGCTGCAGGAGGGCGCGGGTTAACTCGGACTGGGCATCATAATAGTCGGTGTTCGAGGCCTGCCCCTGCTGCCAGCGCTTCTCCGCGACCGCAAAGCTCGCCCGCGCCTGCTCCGTCATGCGCCCGGTCACCTCCAGCCGCTTGGCGGCCTCGGCCAGGCGCAGATGGGCCTGCTTGACCTCCAGGGCGATCGCCTCGCGCAGCTGGCGTTCACCCTCGGCCAATCCCTGCCGCCGCAGCTCGGCCTGCTCGACTTTCGCACCGGTCTTGCCCCAGTTCCAGAGGTTCCATTCGGCGCCGACACCCACCAGCCAATAGTCCATCCACTCGTTGCGGATGATGTCGAGGCCGGGCTTGCCGTAGCCGTAGCTGGCAAAACCGGCGATGTTGGGCAGTCGCCCGCCGCGGGCGATCTTCACACCCGCATCAGCGGCCTCGGCCGCCCGCGCCAGCCGCGCCAGCTCGGGACGGTTGGCCATCGCCAGGGCCAGGGAACTCTCAAGATCCCCAGGCTCCAGCCGGCCGGGCCCCATCTCCTCATAGAGATCTCCGGCCGGCAGGGGCTCGGCGAGCAGATTCTCGAGGGCAGCCGCCGCCAGGGCGACGCCGTTCTCGGCCTGCAGCAGAGCCAGATCGGCCTCGGAGGCCTTGACCTCGACGCGCAGGCGCTCATCGCGACGCGCCAGTCCCTGTTCGACCATCACCTCGACATCGCGCAGATGGGCGGCGATCTGCTCCCGGGCGCTGCGGGCGATCTCCGCCCCCTTCTGAGCCCGCAGCACAGCCGCATAGGCCGACTCGACCCGGTAAATCAGCTCGCTGCGCTGACGCGCCAGCTCGCTCCGGCTGGCCGCAGCCAGGGCTTCAGCCGCCGTGCGGGACTGGCTCAGACGGAAACCAGTGAAGAGAGGCTGGGTCACCGTCAGCCGCAGATCGGAATTATCCAGCGCCCCCAGCTTGACCCCGCCCTCCGGAAAAAACTGCTGGAAGAGCGGAGAATCGAAGCTCAGCTCCGGCACTGTGCTCTGCCGGCGGTAGCTGCCGCTGAAATCGAGCGCGGGCAGCCTCGCCGCCTTCGCCTGATCGACATCGGCTTCGGCGATCCCCGCCTCGCTTTCGGCCACTCTCAGGCCCGGATTGCGGGCGAGGGCGATGCGCACGCATTCCGGCAGGCTCTGCTGCGCCGATGCCGCCCCCGCCAGCGCCAGCAGCAGGGGAATGAGAATAAATGAACGCATATAAACTCCTGATGGGGATGACATTTCACGCCTCCTGACGCGGCACCAGGCCGTAGAGCATGAGGTCCACAATGGCCTTTTCACGCTCCGCCAACATCCTCCCCACATCACTGAACTCCTCCGGAAAGGCTGCCGTGAGGATCGGGCGCGCAACAAAGATGAAAATATTGAGTGCAACCAGATTCCAGACCGTCTGCAGGGGATCGACATCGCGAATGCTGTTGTTCCTGATCGCAGCCGCCATCTCCTCCCGGAGGGCCTGCAGTTGGCCGCTGAAGCGGCTGAAATTGGCTCGCACCAGCTTTTCGACCACCGGATTGCCGCTCTGGATTTCGCGGATAATCATGCGGGGGAGTTCGTTATGGCGGTTGAGAAAATCGAGGTGAAGATGGACCAGCTGCGGGATCACCACCTTCGGGTCGACCGCATCGACCTGGAGAATGGAGTTGAAGAGCTGCAAAAGATTGGCAAAATTCTCGGCAAAGATTGCTGTGAAGAGCGCCTCCTTGGAGTCGAAATAGTAATAGATCATCGCCTTGTTGGCCCCGGCACGGTCCGCGATCTCCTGCATCCGCGCCCCGTCAAAGCCCCGCTCGGCAAAGACCTCCGCGGCCGCCTGCTTGATCCGGTCGCGAATATTTTCCCGCTCGTTCATCTCGTTCCCTTTGCTTTACTGCCCACCTGCCGTGGAACACGCGGAACAACCGCCGTTCTGCCGGCGTTAAGGGCGGCCTCGATGGTTGCGTCCTGTCGGTTAACCAAATGGTTTAACCAACCAGTTAGTTAAATTTACCACATCTTGTGGAAAATGTCAAGTTTATTTTGCGCTAATCGGCAACTTCTGCCGAACCGAAAAAAAAGTTGCTACGCGTGAAGAAAACATTTGACTTTCAGCGGCCTGGAATCTATATTTAACCAAGCTGTTACTGACGGCTACATCTCCCCCCCTAATTGTGCTCACTTCATTGCCGTCCCCCCCACGGCGGTGGAGTTCTCAGATTCCACGCTTGGCATCGTCAGGAGAGCAGCCATGGGAAACCAACCCATCTACTTTTGGCAGCTGATCACCAGCGCTTTGGGACTCTTTCTGGTCATCCACGCAATGGTCGCCAGGGATTTTCTCTTCTTCTCCGGAGATGAAAGGCTGATGCGGATCTCCAAATTCTTCCTCGGCCTGGCGCTTTCGCTTCTTCCCTTCTTCGGCCGGTTCTGAAGAGCTGCCAAAATGCAAAAAGCGCCCGGATGATAGTCATCCGGGCGCTTTTTTTGTCCTCCCCCTGCGCTCAAGTCCTGAGCACCTCCCGCAGCCGATCCGCCGAGGATTCGAGCACCTCGTGGTGGAGCGAGCGGCCATGAGCGTCGATGGTGACCACGGTGGGGAAATCCTTCACACGCAGTTCCCAGACCGCCTCCGGGCTGCCGAGCTCCTCAAGGTGAAGGCTGACCACCTCCTCGACGCAGCGGGCGTAGATCTGCGCCGCCCCGCCGATGGCGTGGAGGTAGACGGCGCCGTGCTCCTGCAGGGCCTGGCGCGTTCTCTCCCCCATCCCGCCCTTGCCGATGATCGCCTTGAGCCGGTATTTCGCGATGATTTCGGCCGCATAGGGCTCCTCCCGGATCGAGCTGGTCGGCCCCGCCGCCATCACCCGGTACTGCCCCGGGGTGCCGATCACCACCGGGCCGCAGTGATAGATGATGCCCCCGCGCAGGAGCTCCAGCTCGCCGCCCTGGTGGAGGTATCTGTGCACCGCGTCCCGCCCGGTGAAAATGGTGCCGCTGAGCAGGACGATATCGCCGACCGCGAGGGCGCGTACCGCCGCCTCATCGAGGGGGGTCTGCAGCCGGCGCACCCGCTCCGGGTCGAACCTCATCTCCGCCGGAGCGGGGGGTTCGGCGGCGAATTCGCCCTCCTCCTGGTATAGCCATGCGCGCAGCTTCCCCTCTCCGTCAAGCACCATGCCCCGGCGGCGGTAAGCCCAGCACATGTAGGCGATGCTGACGAAAAAGGAGGCGGGCAGACGGTTGAGGCTGCCGATCTTGCAGCCGCCGAGGGTGAACCGGCCGCCGAATCCCATCGGCCCGATGCCGAGGCGGTTGGCGGCGGCAACCACGCGCGCCTCCATCTCCGCCAGGGCCGGCACCGGATTGACATCATCGAGCGGGCGCAGGAGCTGCTGTTTGGCGAAGGCATAGCCCTCGGCGCGGTCCCCGCCGATGCAGACCCCAAGGAAACCCGGCCCGCAGCCGTGACCCTGGGCGTTTTGGACCGCCTGCATGATGCAGGCAAAGGCCCCCTCGAGGTCCCGGTTATAGCGCACCCCGTCGAAGGTGGCGGGGAGCATGAACTGGGCGCTGGTGTTTTCGCAGCCGCCGCCCTTGAGGATAAGGCGGACATCGATCTCCTCTCCGGCCCACTGTTCAAAGTGGCAGACCGGTGTGCCCGGACCGAGGTTGTTGCCGCTGTTGCGGCCGGTGAGGCTGTCGACTGAATTCTGGCGCAGGTATCCCCGGGCGGTTGCCTCTGCAACCGCGGCCTCGATGGCGAGGCGGATCTGCATCTGGTCGACGCCGACCGGTGTGCGGATGTAAAAGGTGATCGTGCCGGTGTCCTGGCAGACGGGGGCCGAGCGCTGGCGGGCGAGGCCGATATCCAGGGCGACCATGTCAAGGGCGAGGCGGGCGCGGGAGTCGGGCTCCTCGCGACCGCGCGCATCGGCCAGGATGAACTCGACATCGCGCGGCAAAAAGGCCGAACTCCGCCGGATCAGTTCGAGAAAGTTTTCTTCCATTTTTTGCAGATGCATAGAGCCTCCAGGGACGGCGTTGAACAGGACTTTTACCTTTCTTAACCATTTTTACAGCGGGATTATTCAGCGCTCCCCCGCAGCTGTAAAAGGCGCACCACCAGCCGCACTTTTCCCTTGAATGAGAGGACAATTTTCTGTATCATTAGAGCATTAAAAATCAGGAGCATGGATGAAGAGCAGAACCCTCCTCACTGCTGCCGCTCTGGGCGCCGCCCTGGTGCTCGCCTGCGCCCCCCGGGTGGCGGTCCGCAAGCCGGCCTACGATTACAGCAAGATGGACAAGGAGAGCGCCCGCATCCACAAAAAGGTCGAGGCGCTGATCGATGAATGCTTCACCCGCATGGAGCCCCTTCCCCTTGGTCCCGGCGTGCGCATCCTCTCCCTGCTCCACGAACCCGAGCGGAAAACCCTCGCGGTCACCTTCAACCGCAACTTCTCCTATCCCCCCTTCCGGCCCGGGAACGTCAGGGCGACCTACGCCCGCCTCCGCGAGCTGCTCGGCGGCAAATACCGGGAGTACAGCATCACCCTCTGGAGCCAGGGCGTGCCGATCGAGGCCCTCATTCCCAACGCTTTTCGGAATGGCAGCGGGCAGTGGGACCTCAGGCGCATGGCCGCGCAGAATCCGCGCCCCGAGGCGGTGATCCGCCGCATCAGCCGCCCTCTCCAGCCCTCGCAGGGGCTGCTCAACCGCACCATCGATGTGCGCCCCAGCCATGGCTGGTACTACAACAGCACGATCGACCGCTGGGAATGGCAGCGTCCGCGCCTCTTCCAGACCGTGGAGGATCTGCTCCCCTTCTCCTTCACCACCTTTTATCTCATCCCCATGCTTGAGAACGCCGGGGCGGTGGTCTTTACCCCGCGCGAACGCGACATCCAGACCCGTGAGGTGGTGGTCGACAACGACGCGCCCGGGTCGGGCTATCGCGAGAGCGGCCCGGGCTGGCGCAGCGGCGAGGGCGCGGGATTCGCACCCGGCCATCCCCCCTACCAGGTCAACCACAATCCCTTCCTCCAGGGCAGCCACCGCCTCTGCGCCGCCGACAGTGCGGGAGGCAGCCTCGCGCAGTGGGTACCCGAGATCCCGGCCGATGGCGACTATGCGGTCTACATCTCCTGGCGCCATGGCCCGGAGCAGGTCAGCGACGCCCTCTACACCGTCCATCATGCGGGGGGTGCGACCCGTTTTCTCGTCAATCAGCAGATCGGCGGTTCGACCTGGATCTACCTCGGCACCTTCCGCTTCCTGCAGGGAAGCCGGCCCGAGGGCGGCAGCGTCGAGCTCTCCAGCCGGAGCGCGACCCCTGGCCGGCTGATCAGCGCCGATGCGGTGCGTTTCGGCGGGGGCATGGGCAACATTTTGCGCAACGGGTCAGTCAGCGGCAAGCCGCGCTTCGCCGAGGGGAGCAAATATTATCTCCAGTATGCGGGGCTGCCCGACACCCTGATCTACAACCTCTACGGCGGCAGGGACGATTACCGCGACGATTACAACAGCCGCAGCGAGTATCTCAACTATCTCTACGGCGCCCCCTTCGGGCCGAAGAAAAACCGGCTGGAGCCCGGGCTCGGCATCCCCTTCGATCTCACCCTTGCATTTCACACCGATGCGGGCATCACCCGCAGCGACACCACCATCGGCACCCTGAGCATCTACAGTTATCCCTCCGCGGATTCGACCTTCAGCTTCCCCGACGGGGTCTCGCGCATGGCCAACCGCGATTTCGCCGATCTCCTCCAGAGCCAGATTGTCGAGGATCTGGGCCGGCTCTATGATCCCGCCTGGAACCGGCGCATGCTCATGGACGCCGATTACAGCGAGGCGATGCGCCCCCAGGTGCCCTGCGCCCTGCTCGAACTGCTCTCCCATCAGAATTTTCTCGACATGAAGTTCGCCCTCGATCCCCGCTTCCGCTTCGACACCGCGCGGGCGATCTACAAGGCGATGCTCAGATTCATCGCCTTTCAGAACCGGAGCAGCTATGTCGTCCAGCCCCTGCCGGTCGACCACTTCCAGGCCTTGCTCAGCGCCCCGGGCGAGGCCATCCTGCAATGGCAGCCGGTCGCTGATGCCCTCGAGCCCACGGCCGCGCCGGAGGGCTATATCGTCTACACCCGCCGCGAGGAGGGCGGATTTGACAACGGCGTCCGCGTCGATGAGCCCCGGCTGGTGGTGCAGGGGATCGAGCCCGGCGTGCTCTACAGCTTCAAGGTGACCGCCTGCAATGCGGGCGGGGAGAGTTTTCCGAGCGAGACCCTGGCCCTCTGCCGCATGGCCGATGACGCTCCCCCCGTGCTGGTGGTCAACGCCTTCGACCGCCTCTCGGCCCCGGCCTGGTTTGAGGGCGGCGATCTCTCCGGATTCGCCGATTTCATCGACGCCGGGGTGGCCGACCGCCTCAGCATCGGCTACACCGGGCGGCAGACCGACCTGGTGACGGCGTCGCCCTTCCGCACCAATGATGCCCCCGGCCATGGCGCCAGCCAGGCCGCCTGGGAGGCGCGGCCGATCGCCGGCAACAGCTTCGATTACCCCGCCCTGCATGGCCGCTCCATCCGCGCCGCCGGCCGCTCATTCTGTGCCAGCAGTGACGAGGCTCTGGCCGCCGGGCAAGTAGATATCCGCGCCTTCAGGATTGTCGACTTGATCTTCGGCGAGGAGAAGCGCACCTCCTGGCCGACCCCTGCCGGCGACTCCCTGCGCGGGCCCCGTTACGAGGCTTTCACTCCGGGACTGCGCGCGGCGATTGACACCCTACTCAGCCGCAGGGGCGGGCTCCTGCTCTCCGGAGCCTACATCGGCAGCGACCCCTGCGCCGGCCGGACGCCGGAGGATCCGATCGTGCAGTTTATCGAGAAGAAACTCCATTACCGCTGGACAGCCGGCCACGCCAGCAGCGACGGGCGCCTCTTCAGCGCCGACGAGCGCTTCTGGCCCAAGGGCGCTCAATTTGGCTTCAACACCCTGCCGGACGAGCGCATCTATGCGGTCGAGGCCCCGGATGCGATCGATCCGGTCAACGGCGGCCGCACCATCCTCCGCTATGCGGAGAACCAGTTCAGCGCCGCCGTCACCTACAAAAAAGAGTATGCCGTGGCCGCACTGGGCTTTCCGCTCGAGGCCGTCATCAATGCCGGAGAGCGCGACCGGCTTATGGCCGCACTGCTGACATTTTTGACAAAATAACAAAAAGATTTCATTTTTTAGTCATTTTGCATTATATTCTACCAGGAGGGGAACGGGGAGCCCACACAGCCCCGCTTGTCGACCCTGAACCAGATTCCGGACCATCTAACTGCGCGAGGATGGAAAGCCCATGAAAGGCTTGTTCGTCAAAAAAAAAGCAGCACACCCCGAACAGGACGATGCTGAACTGCTCAAGGTGCTCAAGGCCTTGCCGGTCTTTGAAAACCTCGACCGCCGCGAGCTGGCTGCGGTGTTGAGGATTCTCCATGAAAGAGAGTATCAGCCCGACGAGGTCGTCTTCCGCGAGGAGGAGCCGGGCATGGGGATGTACATCATCCAGAAAGGGCGGGTGATGATCCGCTCCGAAAAGGGCAATTTGCTGCTGGCCGAGCTCGGCGACGGGGCCTTTTTCGGCGAGATCTCCCTGCTGGACGCCTCGCCGCGCTCCGCGACCGTGATCGCCAAGGAGAAGAGCCGCATCTTCGGCTTTTTCCAGCCCGATCTCTACGGCCTGATCGAGCGCAATCCCACCGCCGGAGTCAAGATCGTCCTCGGCCTCTCCCGTCTGGTCTGCGAGCGGCTGCGCCAGACCAACAAACGCGCCTATGATTTCAACGAAGCCCTCCAGCAGATGCGGCAGGCCCCCAAGCAGGAGAAGCCGGCATGATCACCTTTCGCGATCCCAGCACCCGCAAGATGCTGCTCCTGCTCACCGCCCTGGTGCTGATCGTTCTCCTCTGCGCCATCGGCGGCATCGCCCAGATGCTGATCATCGCCCTCCTCCTCGCCTATATCCTCGACCCCCTGGTCATCCGTATGGAGGCGCGCGGGATCTCGCGCACAGCCGCGGCCACCATTATCCTGTTGACCATGACCGCCCTCATCGTCATCGGCATCATCACCGTGGTCCCGGCCCTCAAGGCACAGATGGTGGGAATGAGCAGCGGCGAAAGCTCCGCCAAAACCGACCTCGCCCTTGCCAATCTCCAGGAGGTGGTGCGCACCAAGATGGGCTGGCTCGGTTTCGGGGATATCGACCTCAAGGTCAAGCTGGCCGAGTTCAAGGCCTCTTTCGGCAAAAGGATCGTCGACTTTATCGTCAGTGATTTCGTCGGCATCGTCCTCGCCCTGGTCACCATCCCCTTCCTGATGTTCTTTCTCATCAAGGATGCCCTGACCCTGAAAAAGGGATTGATCCGCATTGTGCCCAACCGCTATTTCGAGTTCAGCCTCGATCTCATCCATAAAATGGACCAGCAGCTGGGCAATTATCTGCGCGGGCAGTTCATCGATGCGGTCTCGATCGGCACCCTGGCGACCATCGGTCTCGGCGCATTGGGCGTCCCCTACTTTTTCCTGCTCGGCCCCTTCTCGGGGCTGGCCAACCTCATTCCCTACGTCGGCCCCTTCGCTGGCGGGATTCCCTCGATGATCATCGCAGTGATGGAGAACGGCGACCTGTCGGCGGGGGGCAACGTCGCCCTCCTCTTCCTCGGCCTCAAGCTGGCGGACGACCTCTGCATCCAGCCCCTCTCGGTCTCCAGCAGCGTCCATCTCCATCCGGCCCTGGTGCTGGCCACCTGCATCATCGGCGGCAACCTCTTCGGCCTCATCGGCATGCTCCTCTCCGTTCCCGTCACCGGCTTTATCAAGGTGGTGATCACCGAGAGCGTGCAGACCCTCAAGGCCTACCGCTTTTCATGACGGCTGCGGCTGGTCATGAAAAAGCCCTTCCGGCGCGAACCGGAAGGGCTTTTTTTATGGGATGGCGGCGCGCATCAGGCGCGCGGAACCAGGGCGAGCACGCGTGCGGGGGAGCCGCTGCCCCCGGCGATGGGCAGGAGGCCGGCTACGAGCCAGGCCCCGAACGGGGGCAGCAGCTCGAGGGCGGTGAGGTTTTCGAGATGGAGGCCGCCGCGGCGCGCCAGCAGCTTTCCCGCCGCATAGTCGGCGGAGAGGCCGCCGTCGAGGCCGGGGCTGTCGATGCCGACGATGCGCGCCCCGCGCACCCCGGCGATGAGTCCCATCGCCGCCGGGCTGATGCCGGGGAAGTGCAGGCTGGTGTCGGCCGCGCGCCCCAGATAGCGCGCTTCATCGGACCAGTGGCGGCTCCAGCCGGTCGCAACCACCACCGCGCAGCCGGGCGGGAGAGGGCCAAAGCGCGCTTCCCACTCCGCCACGTCGGCGGGCTCGAGCAATGCATCGCCCTGCAGGGGCACTGCGATGGTGAAAAGAGGGGCGACGAGATCAGCTACAGGAATGGCGTCCATGGCCGGTCCGCCCGCGAGATAATGGGCTGGCGCTCCGGCATGGGTTCCGGTGTGTTCACCCAGGGTCAGGCGGTTGAGATAATAGCCCTCCCGATCCAGGCCCGCGGCGGGAGTGATGGCGAGGGGCGGATCCCCGGGCCAGACCGGCATGCCGGGCTGGAGGGGGTGGCTCAGATCGATGATCCGGTAAGGGAACTCCATCAGACGCTCCGCCTCTCCGCAAGGGCAGTCAACCTGTCGCCGCAGGCGGTCATGACTCCAGCTCCAGTTCATAGCCCTCGGCGCGGGCGACATACATCGCTGCCGTGAGATCGCCGGTGACATTGATCACCGTGCGGGACATATCAAGGATGCGGTCGACCCCGAAGATGATGCCGATGCCTTCGCCGGGGACGCCGACAGACTGGAGGATGAGAACGATGACCGGCAGGGAACCGCCTGGCACCCCGGCCGTGCCGATCCCGGCCAGCACTGCAGCGAAGATGACGGTGAGCTGCTGCACCAGGGTCAGCTCGACCCCGAAAAACTGGGCGAGGAAAAGGACAGTCACCCCCTCGTAGAGGGCGGTGCCGTTCTGATTGGCGGTGGAGCCGAGGGTGAGAACAAAGTTGCCGATGTGGCGCGGGATGCCCAGGTTCTGGTCGGCAGTCCGCAGGGCCGTGGGCAGGGTGACGTTGCTCGAACTGGTCGAAAAAGCGGTGAGGATGACCTCCTTGATGCGGCCGAAGAAGCGCCAGGGACTGACCTTGATGCGGTATTTCAGGATCAGCGAGTAAACCCCGAGGAGATGGATGAGCAGTCCGGCCATGACCACAAAGACAAACTTGCCGAGGATCACCACTACATCGAGCCCGAGTCGGGCGACCACGCTGAAGACCAGGCAGGCGACACCGAGGGGGGCCAGTTTCATCCCCATATGGATGATCATCATTACCACATCATAAAGACCCTGCAAAAAACGTTCGAAGGTCTCGGTGCGCTCCGAACGCGTCAGGGTCAGGGCCAGTCCGACAAAAAGGGAGAAAACCATCACCGCCAGGATGCCGCCGCCGCGATAGTTTTCGTCAAAGGCCCCGACTGCGTCGGCGAGGGGATTCTTGGGAATAAGATCGAGCAGGGTCTGCACCACCGATTTGGCCTCCGCCGCGCTCTGAACCGTCTTGTTGACTGAGGAGACGGTGAGAGAACCGGTCAGCATCTGCCGCTCCGCCTCGCTCAGGCCGGTGCCGGGCTGAATCCAGTTGACCAGGAACAGGCCGATCAGGACCGAGATCAGGGTCACGATCACGGTATAGCCGAGGGTGCGGGCGCCAATGCGGCCGAGCTGACGGATATCTCCCAGTTCGGCAACCCCCAGGGCGAGGGCCGAAAAGATCAGCGGAATCACCGCCATGAAGATGATGCGCAAAAAGAGCTGCCCCACGGGGGCGATGAGATTGCGGATGAGCCAGTCGAGCGTCGCACTCTCACCCCAGAAAAAATTGACGATTAATCCGGCGAAAAGGCCGATCGCCAGACCGATGAAGATTTTGATGTGCAGGGGACGTTTGGCGCGGGGTGAGGCTGAATCCATGACCATCTCCTCGGAATCAGTGGGAGCGGAAGCGCAGCTTGTTTCGCGCAATTTAGGAAACAGCATGAGGAAATGCAAGGTCAAATTTCAGCAGGGTACCCCCCGAAATCTGGCTCCCATCCGGGCAATCTCTCTCGCTCCCGCCGCCAATTCTCGCTCCCACCGCTACATCTCGCTCCCACCTCAATCTCGCACCCACCTGACGCGACCCTTCGCTATTTTCCAACAATTCCTCACCTGTTGTCCTCTCATTGTTATCTGTTTTCATCCGGGTGAGACCGGGATTTTTGGGGGCATCAGGCAATTTTCAGCCCGGTGGGGAGGAGTAATATTCCGCATTTCTCAACACCGACAAAAAGCCTGCACAATTTGCTTGTTTTTTTGCGCCAGCTTGATTATGTTTTTGCAGTGATTAGCGGCTCTAAAATCTTGTTATTTCGTATATTTGAAATATCTGTAACCTAACCAACCCGTGAGGAACCATGAAAAATCGACTGCACCTCCTGCCGCTCCTCATGTTCCTGCTGGCCGGCGCCCTCGCCGCCCAGGGCATCTCCTTCCATGGCAGCGCGCGCAATTCGATCTACGCTTACGAAAGCGACAAGTCCCACACCCGGTTTTTCCAGTATCTCAACTTTACCGCCGTCAGCCCCTGCAAGCATCTCGCCCTGAATTCGAATATCCGCTTTCTCACCGACGCCAACCAGGATCTGGACAACGACCTGCGTTTTCGCGCCTTTGCCCTCAACCTCGAGGCCAAAAACCTGCTCCACAACAGGTTGAACCTGGTCTTCGGCCGGCAGTTCCTCCATCCGGGCACCACTCTCGGGGCTCTCGACGGCCTTAATGCCCGCTATGCTTTCACGCAAAAGCTCTCCCTGCAGCTCTACGGGGGTGTGGAGAGCATCAGTTCGCGCGCCTTCAAGGTGCAAAAACTGGAGGACGCCACAGTGCTCGGCGGCATGCTGCAGGCGAAAAAGATCTACTCCAGTGCCGCGCAGCTCTTTTACCTGCGCAAGGCCGACAGCGATGCGGCCTACTGGCAGATCGCGGGCGCCAATTTCGACAGCGATCTGATTCCCTGGTTCCACCTCCGCCTGCAGTCTCATTACGATCTCGAAAACGAGCGCATGCATCGTCTGCTTTTCAACGCCAGCCGTTCATTCAATGACAAACTGGCCGCCTTTCTCGAGTTCAAGCAGCAGAATCCCCAGGTCTATGCCAACTCTTACTTCACCATCTTCGAGGTCAAGCCTTACTCCCGGCTCCGCGCCGGCGCCGATTATGAGCTGCTGCCGGGCATCGCCGTCGAGGCCCAGTACCAGCACCTCATGCTCGATCAGGAGAGCGCCGACCGCCTCCTGCTCTCGCTCAACAACGACGACGGCAGCCTCGGCCTGCTTTATGAGACCGGTTATACCGGCGACCAGATCAGCGCCTTTTTCAACTATGGCTACGAGGTGCTGCCCAGGTTGATCGCTTCGCTCTATGTCGATTACTCCAGATACCGCACCGAGACCGTCTACGAATATGACGATCAGCTTGCCAACGCCGCCCGTCTCGGCTATACCCTCGGCCGCTGGAATGTGATCGCCGAATATCAGTGGCTGACCAACCGCTTTGCCGAGAGCGATGCGCGTTTCCTGAACCATATCACATACCGCTGGTAAGCGAAGAGGAGCCCCGCCATGAAAAGAATTCTCAGCTGCGCCGCCCTGACCGCTCTGGCCCTCCTCCATTTCTCAACCGCGGAGGCCCAGGTTTCAGAACTCAAATTCTCGCACAAGCTGCACAGTGAAGCCGTCGGCGCCTCCTGCACCGACTGTCACGGTGCGGCGGAGAGCGCCCTGGCAGCGGACAACCTCCTGCCCGACATGGAGAGCTGCTACAACTGTCACGACCGCGAGGCCGAATGCAGCCTCTGCCACAGCGATGTTGACAACGCCAAGGCTGAACCGCGCATCAGCAGCTACATCGCCAAGTTTCCCCACGCCCGCCACATCTCGGACAAGATGACCTGCGAATCCTGCCACGCCGGCATCGCTGCCAGCGAGAGCGTCGCCGGGGCGCATCTGCCGGGCATGGCCAAATGCTCGAGCTGTCACGATGATCTTGCCAAACCGGGCTACTGCTACGACTGCCATGCCGGGGGCGAGAAGCTTGAGCCGGCCTCCCACACCCTCGACTGGCCCAAAGCCCACGGGGTGCGCATGCAGACCGAAACCGAAGAGTGCAAGCTCTGCCACACCGACGACCAGTGCATCGTTTGCCACAAAAAGGGCAACCTCGACCGCAAGGCCCATCCCCTCAATTTTATCAACAACCACGGCCTCGCCGCCAAGGGCAACAAGGAGCAGTGCCTGACCTGCCACGAGGATGAGGGCTACTGCGTGGGCTGCCACCAGAGCATGATGGTGATGCCGCGCTCGCACGCCCGCGCCGCCTGGTCCAATCCGACGAACGGCGGGGCGCATGCCCGCGCCGCCCGCGCCGACATGGACGAGTGCACCGTCTGTCATTCCGACGCTGCAAGCCAGCCGATCTGCATCCAGTGCCATACAGCGCAGTAACCAGCTCTGGTAACGAAGCCGGAGTGCCGGAAGAAAAAGTTCTCCCCTGCGCAAGCCTGCGCGAACCGCGTCACCGGCTGTCATGCCAATGACCGGTAAAAAAAGATCTGAGACCACTGGAATCACTGGATAATGACTAGAAACCTCATCTACTTCCTCGTCGCGGTGGCGGGTGCGGCCGTGCTCGCCATCGAACTGCTCGGCACCCGCGTCCTCGGTCCCTTTTACGGTGTCAGCCTCTATCTCTGGTCCGCCCTCATCGTCGTCACCCTGCTCTCGCTGAGCTGTGGCTATTACCTTGGCGGGCGCTGGGCGGATCGCGGCGCCACCCTGCACAGGCTCGCGGGACTGCTGGCCGTAGCCGGCTTGTCGCTGCTGCTGGTGCCGCTCATCAAAAGACCGCTGCTGCTTCTTCTTCAGCCCCTGGGTTTGCGGGCGGCGGTGCTTCTGGGCGCCCTGCTGCTTTTCGCCCCCTCCCTCACCCTGCTGGGCATGGTCACCCCCTATGCCCTCAAGCTCAAGACGGAACGGTTGGACAAGCTGGGACGGACTGCCGGTTCACTCTCCGCCCTCTCCACCCTGGCCAGTGTCATCGCGGCCCTGCTCACCGGCTACTGGCTCATCCCGGCGATGGGAATCAACCGCCTGACTGTGGCAATCGCCGCCCTGCTCCTTCTGAGCGCGGCCATCGCCATTTGGGGCGAACGGCGCCGTCTGCGCCAGGCGGCGCTCCTGCTGATCGCCGGTGTGGGAATCAGCCTGCTGCAGCTGCAGCTGCAGCCCGGGGAAGAGCCCGGCCTGCTTTTTGCCGGTCAAAGTCCGTACGGCGAGATCCGCGTCCTGGAGTGGCAGGGCGCGCGCTATCTGCTCATCGACGGGGCGGTCCACACGGCAGTTTCGTCCGCCGATCTCCGCACCGAGATGCGCTATGTGGTGGCCCTGGATATTGTGCGTAACTTTTTTGACCGTACGGGAGAGATGCTGCTGATCGGCCTGGGCGGGGGCTGCGTGGCGCGAAATTGGGCGGAAGCGGGATGGCGCGTCAAGGCGGTCGAGATCGATCCGGTGGTGGCACGCATGGCCGCAAGCTGTTTCGGGCTGCGCCCGGAAGAGGCGGAAGTACACATCATCGACGGCCGCAACTATCTGAACCGGACCGGGCCGCCCTTCGAGGTCATCATCCTCGATGCCTTCGGCTCCAGCTCCATCCCCTGGCATCTCACCACCGCCGAGGTCTTTCATCTCATCCGCGCACGGCTGACCGACGATGGCCTGCTCGCTGTCAATGTCGAGGTCCTGGGCTGGGAGGATCCCCTGCTGCAGAGCCTGGCCCTTACCCTGCGCAGCAGCTTCAGCCATGTCATCGCCCTGCCAACGGCCGAGCCCCCGGACGCCCTCGGCAATGTCCTGCTCCTCGCCGCAAACCGCCCGCTCGAATTCCCCGAGGAGTGGCTCGGCCGGCCAATCGACTTTCTGGAGGATGCCTACGCCCACTGGACGGTGGTTCAGCGCAATCACGCCTGGGACAACCGCTATGCGCCAGCCACGGCCGCGGCGGTGCTGCTGACCGACGACCGCAATCCCTCCGACCTTTGGTCTGAGCGGATCAATTTTGCCGTCCGCCGCCGTCTCCCCGAGCTCTTCCCCGGCCGTCCGCTCATCTGGTAATTCCGCGCCCCTTTCCCCCGCTATCAACCAACTTGTGCGTGGCATAAAAAAAGGCACCCGCGCCTTTCGGTGCGGGTGCCTTTGATAACCTGTCTGGGGCGGATGACAGCCGCTGCAGTGGATTACAGACCCACCATCGAGCCGCCTAAAAAGGTGAGTACTTCATTAATCGGGTTGGCAATCGCGGTGGAGGTGCTGCCGGCGAAGAGCAGACCAATGGCTTTGGGATTGGTGGTCAAATCCTGCACCATCAGCGAGCCGGAATCGCCGCTGTCCAGGAACTTGCTTCTCTTGTTGGCGATGATGATCTGGCCGGTGAAGGTTCTGGTGAAGGCAGTGCCACCAGCGCACTCGTTTTCATAGGTGATCGACACGGTACCATTGAGTGCCGACACCGTGCTGCGGGTCAAACCGGTGGTGCGGCCGCTCTTTTTCACCGCCTGGCTGACAGCAGCGGCGACAGTGGAAGAGGAGAGGACGCCAATCTCGAGGATGGCACCGTCATCGCGCACCATGCCGGGTATGATCTGGGCGATGGCGCAGTCGACGTTGTTGCCGGGGAGGGCGGATTTCTTAACCAGGGTGGCGACGTTCTGCGCCGAGGTCGCTGTGCAGTTGACATCGATCAGGCCCGGCTGGATCACATCATCACCGGTCGTTGCGATCCTGCTGTTGCCGCCAACGACAATGTCCGCCTCGAGCACATGATAGTTGCTGAGGATGTACTTGCTCCCGCCGATCTGGATCAGGGAGCCGAGCGTGCCGCCGCAGCAGTAGCCATTGGCGAGGTCATACCGCCATCCGCCCGAGGTGCCGAGCTGGATCGGTGCCGTCTGCTTCGCGGTATGGCTTACCGTTGGGGTGGTGGTTTTCAAGGCTTTGATCTCGCCGGTCACCTCGACGAGCAAGGGAACGCCCTCCAACTCATAGGGCAGGCCGCCCGGTCCTTTTTGCAGCGCAGCACTTTTGGTCATCACGAGAATAACCGGCTTGCCCTCTTCGGAGAGCGTCACCGCGGTGCCGACGACTTCAGGATTTTTCATCAATTCCGGGGTGAAACGTTCCTGCACCGCGGCCACCGTCCTGAGCAAGGGATTGTCCATGGTCCATGCGCTGGTCTGCGCACCTGGCTCAACCGCGGTGGGCGCGGCCGACTTTTCTCCACAGCCCAACATCAGCGCCAGAATCAGCAGCACAGCGGCGCCAATCAGCACAAATTTCAGTTTTCTCGTCATCGGATCGACCTCCTCGCGCTAGGGATTCCCCCTCCTCTGTAAATTTGACAATAATAGTTATGTTCCGCTCCAATTGCAAGTGTTTTTTAATCTTTTTTTCACTCAGGCGGCCATCATTCTCAAAAATCGACCAGCAGCATTCTGCGGCAACTCCCTCATAAATAAACAGACTAACTACTTGACTACGATGATCGCATCAAAAATCTTTTATGGTAATGCTTTCACTCGCCAGTGGTTCCTTCTCCGCCGGCACACACCTGCTCAACTGGGACGACCGCACCGATGGCGGCGAACTCGCCGGTGCGGGCACCTATTTTTACCGCCTTTAGAGCGATGGGGGTTTCCTCACCCGCAAGATGATATTCCTCAAGTAAGCGAAATCTTGCCTTAAAACCGGGCCGGAACGTATCAGCGTTCCGGCTTTTTTTGCAGCATAAAAAAGGGCGCCACGCGGCGCCCTCGCAGTCAAACCTAGTTCTAGAAAAATATGAAGTTGGTGAGGATAAAGACCGGAATGAGGATGAGCAGGGAGTAGCCCATGTAACCGAAAAAGCTCGGCATCTTGATCCCCTGCTCCTCGGCGATGGAGCGGACCATAAAGTTGGGGGCATTGCCGATGTAGGTGTTGGCACCCATATAGACGGCGCCGGTGGAGATGGCCTTGAGAAAGATCCCCTTGTCGGCGATGAGGGCGGCGATGGCCTCCTTTTCCGGCATGCCGGCGAAAAAGTTGCCGAGGGCGGTATTGAGGAAGGTCAGATAGGTCGGGGCGTTGTCGAGAAAACTGGAGAGGGCTCCGGTGATCCAGAAATAGTGCCAGGGCTCCTTGACGGCGTTGATGATGAAAGCGAGGGCGCCCTGGGTGCCGGCGCGCAGCATGGCCAGGGCCGGAATGATGGTGATAAAGATGCCGGCGAAGAGCAAGGCCACCTCGACGATCGGCCCCCAGGTGAACTCGTTTTTCCGGCGCAGCTCCTTTGCGGTCGTCGCCCAGGAAAGTCCGGCCAGTATCAACAGGATAAAATCCCTGAGCAGGTTGGCCAGGCCGAGATGGATACCCAGCACAGTTACCTCCCCCGCATGGTAGGTGCCGCTCATCAGCACGGCGCCGACGATGCCGGCCAGGAAAATGAGATTGTGGGCGCCGCGGATGCGCACCGGCGTCTTTTCCTCGCTCGCCTCGGTCAGAAGACCGGCTTTGCGCTCACGGTTGTAGAGATAGCTGTCCATAATTAAAAAGATCGCCAGCACCAGGCCAGCCACGAAGAGGGTTTCGGGAAGGAGCTGAAAGGTCCAGAAAAAGGGCACGCCGTGGAGAAAACCGAGAAAGAGGGGCGGATCGCCCAGGGGGGTCAGCGACCCGCCGATATTGCTGACCAGAAAAATGAAAAAGACGATGACGTGAATCTTGCTCCGGCGCCCGGCATTGGCCCTGATCACCGGACGGATGAGCAGCATCGAGGCCCCGGTCGTGCCGATCCATGAGGCGATCACCGTGCCGATCAGCAGCAGCAGGCTGTTGAGGGCGGGCGTGCCCTTGAGGGTGCCCTCAACCAGGATCCCTCCGGCCACGGTGAAAAGGGCGAGCAGAAGGATGATGAAGGGGAGATAATCGATGAGAATGATGTGCAGAATTTCATGCACGGCCGGATGGCCGTAGACGAGGATGAAGGGGATCGCCACAGCGAGGGCCCAGAAGGCCGATACTTTTCCGTAATGGTGGTGCCAGAATTTGGGGGCGAAGAGCGGGAACAGGGCGATGGAGAGGAGAATGCCGGCGAAGGGGATGATGCTCCAGACCGGAAGCACCTGGCCCAGATTCACTTCACTCCCGGTCCCGGTCTCGCCCGCCAGGAGCAGGGGCGTAAGAAGAAAGAGCAGTCCCGCGAAAATCCACAGCTTTTTTTGCATAGCCTACCGATCCTTTGTTAGAGCTTCCGGCCTGAAGGATGCCTGGCCAAATCCCGCCGTACCGATAATTATCCGTAAAATTATCAAAAATATTTCCCAACATCAACAAAAAATAACATCCAGGGTACCCCCCGAAATCTGGCTCCCACCGTGACGTTTTACGCTGCGTGCACTCGAAACCTGGCTCCCACCGGACTCTTTGCGCCGCATAGCCCGATTGCTCCGAAGTAGTTCCAGCATACTCGCGGGCTGTGCCCTGGTCAGCGAGGCAACTTTTTTTTTAATTACATCCGGATAGGAACGAAATTTTGGGGGGCAGCATAAAAAAAAGCCGCCCCGGAAGGGCGGCTTTTGATTGATACAGGATGACACCGGGCTTATTTGAGCAGGGCCATCTTTTTGGTCACGCTCGTGCCGTTGGCGATGATGCGGTAATAATAGATCCCCGAAACCACCCGGCTGCCGGAATCGTTGCAGCTGTCCCAGACGATCTGGTGATAGCCTGCAGGAACCTCGCCGTCGACCAGGGTGCGGATGAGCTGGCCGTTGGTGTTAAAGATCTGCAGGGTCACCTTCCCGTCCGCCGGCAGCTGGTAGCGGATATTGGTCACCGGGTTGAAGGGATTGGGATAATTCTGGGCCAGCTCGAAGCGGGTCGGCACCGGCATGTCGGCGCTCACCGGCCCGTGCTGGGTCGCCAGGCCGCTCCGGCTGATGTCCTCGAGCTTGTAGTACCAGCGCTCTCCCGCCTTCGCGCTCTTGTCCACCCAGTTGTACTGGCCGTCCATGCGCGGAGAAATCAGGTCGGGATTGATCTTCTCATAGGTGCCCTTCTCGGTGCGGCTGCGCAGCACGTTGAAGCCCATGTTGTCGGTCTCGCTGGCCGTCTGCCAGGAGAGGGTGATGCCCTGGTAGGCGACGCTCGCACAGGTGAAGCTCTTGAGTTCGACGGCGGTTATTATGGACCAGACCTTGGTCGCGGTATGGGTCGCATCGCCGTACTCGACCATGATCACATAGTTGTTGCCCAGCGGATAGTAGCGCGAGTCGAAGGTATAGGATGAAGAACTCCCGACCACCTGTCCGTTGAGCCGCCAGGTGTAATAGATGGGGTCGTTATCCGGATCCTCGACCTGAATATAGAAGGTCTGGGAAGCTAGCGGCGGAATTTTGAAAGATTCGGAGGCCGGCTCCCAGGAGACCAGCCGCGGTGCGCGGTTCTCGTTGGTGACGACAATCTTGACCGAATCGATATCGATGCCGCCGTCGCTGTCCAGGACGGTGAAGCGCGGATAGTAGGTCTGGCCGCCCTGCTCGTAGGTCGGCGTCCAGCAGAAGTGGTAGATATTGCTGCCATCGACCTCGAAGGTGGCCCCTTCCGGCAGGTTGCTGGCGCTGTAGTAGAGCTGGTCGCCGTCCCTGTCGGTGGCGAGCACCGGGAAGCAGAGCTGCTGGCCTTCGTAGAGGGTGTACTCGCTCGCGGCGGACAGTTCCGGATAGGGTTCGTTATCGCCGCGGGCCTCGAAGGTCACGGTCGGCGAGCCGCTCGGCAGGCTGGCCGTGGCCAGGGCTTCATTCCTGCCCTGCTTGCCGAGAATCCAGTAGGCTCTGGCGATGCCGCTGCTGTTGGAGGTCACCAGATTGGGTCCGTCGATGCTGCCGCTGCCGGGCACGACCACGAAATTGATCGTGCCGCCGCTCGCCGGATTGCCGTAGCGGTCCTTGACCAGGACCTGAATCGGGTAGACCATGCGCTTGCCGACCTCGCCGTGCAGGGGCTCGGACTCGATCTTCTCCATGGTGTAGGGATAGTCGGCTTGACCATGGGCCTCGAACTCGACGAAGGGCGGATTGAGGTTGACCGCCGAGGCGCGCACCTTGTTGAGACCGGTGCGGGTGCCGAGGGTATAGTTGGCCGAGGCGATGCCCTGGGGATTGGAGGTGACGGTCATCATGGTGGTGCCGTTGTCGAGCGTGCCCTTGCCTTCAATCGTGCCGTCATCGACGACCAGGAAGGTCACTGGCACACCGGAGACGGTGTTGCCAAAACTGTCCTCGATCCGGACCGCCAGTGGGGTATAGAGGGTGCGCCCGACCGTGCCGGTCTGATCGCCGCCCATCTGATAGACGATCTTGCTCGCCGCGCCCGGCAGGGTATAGGCAGTGAAGGTAACGGCGCTGATAGCGCTGTAGTTGGGCAGACCGGCGCTGAAGAGGCTGGTGCCGTTGCCGGTGCCGGCGACGGCCTGGGCTGTGGCCTGACCATACATATCCGTCAGCACCGGGTTAGTGCTGGTGATGGCGCCGTTGTTGACCAGGGGGCTGAACTTGACCTGGACAGTGGCCACCGGCCAGCCGTTGATGTCCTCCAGCTGCACCTTGAAGGGCTGGGGCAGGGGCTGCTGGGGCGCAGCCGACTGCTGGTCACCCGCAATGATCACAAGCCTGGAGGGCGAAGGCACAACGGCGGATTCGGTGAAGCGCACCGGCGAGTTGCTGAGGGCCTGGCCGCTGCCGTCGCTCTTGACTGCGCGGGCTTCGACGACATTGATGCCCGCTGCACTGCCCAGCTTGAAACGCGCCTGGGCGATACCGGCGCTGTCGGTGGAGATCACCTGGGGATCGATCATCGCCCCTCCACCCTGGGTGGGCATGAAGGTGACGGGATGGCCGGCGATCGGGTTGCCGAAGCGGTCGCGCACCACCACACGCAGGGGCAGGGGCAGGGCGGTGCTGACATTGCGGGTCTGGCCGTCACCATCCTGGCTGTTCGTGCGCGCGATCTCGTAGGCCGCCAGGGGCAGGAAGGTCACCCTGACGCTGTCGGCGATGCTGACATTGTTGTTGACGTCGCGGGCCCTGATCCACTTCGAACCCGCCTTGGTCGAGGCGGCAAACCCCACCGCATCGCCGTTGACATCCGTGGTATTGAGCGGTTGGGTGATGATGGTGGTCAGGTCACTGGAGAGCAGGGTGACATACTTGCCGGCCACCGGATTCTCGTATTTGTCGCGCAGGGAGACCTTGATCGTCGCTCTCGAGATGCCGTCGGCGCTCACCGCCGCATCCACAGCCGCGATTTTGGAGCGCACCCCGTCGGTGACGTCCGGCAAGGCGTTGGCCGTGAAGCGGATGGGGGAATTGCGCAGTGGAGTGGTGCCGTTGGTCGAAGTGACCTCGACGACGTTGCGGTCCGCGCCGGCGGTGCGGCCCAGACGCCATTTCACCCGGGCGATGCCGTCGCTGCCGGTTTCGACCACCTTGGTGAGCAGGGTGTCAGCGCCGAGGGCGGCATGATCAGAGGCCCCGACCAGGATACGGAACTGAATCGGATGGCCCTTGACGGGATTGTTGTAGACATCACGGGCCATGACGGCCAGTTCGTTGGTGAGGAACTTGCCGACCGTTCCGATCTGGCCGTCGCCGGTGGAGAGCAGCAGGTTCTCGGCATTGCTGGGCGCACCGGAAATCAGGAAGGGCAGGGGCGCGCCGGTCAGCTTGAGGCCGTTGTACTCGGCATCCGCCTCAACGCGGTTGATCTTGTAACCGGCGTTGCGGCCGAGATAGAACTGAACCGAGGCCAGACCATTGCTGTCGGTGAGCTTGGTCACGGTTTTGTTGGTGGCCCCGTCCAGGGAGCCGCCGTCGGCGGCGACCGAGGACATCACTGTGAAAACGACCGAATGGTTGGCGATCGGGTTTTTGAACTCATCGGTGATGCGCACCTTGAGCGGTTCGGGCAGCATATTGGTGGTGATGCCCGTGAAACGGCTGGTATCGCTCACCATCAGGATCAGTTTCGGATCGCCGACTGTCGCACTGGCGTAGAAAATGGCGGGCGAGCCGGAGAGATTGGTGTTGTTGTAGCGCGCACTCACCTCCATGGCGTTGTTCTTGCTGCCCGGGCGTTTGCCGAGGTTCCAGACCACGCTCGCACTGCCGTCGAGATCGGTGGCCACCGAGGTTTCGGAGAGGCCGCCGATATGGCCGCGCAGGCTGTCGATGCCGCTGACGTGGAAGAGGACCGGAGTGCCGGGCACGCCGTTGCCGTATTTGTCCTTGATCGTCACCTTGATCGGCTTGGCCAGGGGCTGGCCGACCTTGCCAATTTGGCCGTCGGTCAACCGGTCCATGACGAGCTGGTAGGCGACGTCGGGCGCCGCGCTCGCCTTGAAGACCAGCAGGGAATTCTCGACGACGCCGGCGCGCACCTCGAGGACGTGGTTGGCCGTGCCGGAGGTCGTGCCGAGGGTCCAGGTGACCTGGGCGATGCCCGAATCGGCCGAGGTCGGCACGGTGACGTTATTGGATCCGTTCACCTTGCCGGCGCCCTGGGTGACCGCGAAGGAGACCTGATAGCCACCCTTGGCGATGCCGTTGGCGTCCGTGACCCGCACCTTGATGTTCTGGGGGACGGCGTTGCCGACGACTCCGTGAAGGGTGTCGGGGGTCATCCACTTGACCATCCGGTAAGCATCGCCGGGAATTGAGGTGGCGTTGAAGAAAGCGGGGCTGTCGGTCAGGGCCGCGCCGTCGTTGCGCAGGGCGTCGACGCGCACCTGCACCGCGCCCAGCAGCACCGGCATCTTCCAGCGCACGCTGGCGTAGCCGTCCGCGCCGGTGGTAGCGGTTTTGACGGTGCTCTCGCCGTCGATATCGACAAAGGTGCCGCCGGAGCCGACGATCTGGAAGGTAATGGTGTGGCCGGCGATGGGGTTGCCGTAGACATCGGTCACTCCCGCCTTGATCGGCTGGTCCAGCACCTGTCCGTTAGCTTTGGTCTGGTTGTCGGTGGCGGCCAGCTTGACCAGTTTGGCGGCCGGACCGGGCCTGCCGTTAGCCCAGAGGCGCAGGGGCGATCCCTCGAGCGGAACGGAGGGCTGATCGACCTGGAAGGAACTCACCTCGATGACGTTGGCGCTGTCGCCGGCGGTCTTGCCCGTGGTCAGGGTCGCCGAGGCCATGCCGCTGACGTCGGTCTGGACGACCTTTTCGATCAGGCCGTCGAAATTACCCCCGCCCTTGACCACCTTGAAGCGGACAGAATGGCCTGCGATGACCGCATCGTAGGGGCCGAAGACCTGGACGACGAAGGGCTTGCTGAGCCTGGCGGTAGCCGTGGTGTCCTGGTTGTTGCCGGATATATATTCGATGCGTGAGGCGATCGCCTCGGTGGCCGTGGCGGTGAAGGTGACATTTTCCGGATTGAGGCCGGTGGCGGTGGCGCGTACGGTATTGATCTCGCCGATCGCGCTGCCCATGGTCAACATGACCGCGGCGCGGCCGGATGGATTTGTGTAGCGGGTCAGGGTGCGCACCCCGGGGGTCTCAAGAAAAGCATTGGTGCCGTCGATCAGGGTGAAGACGACCTGGTGGCCGGCAATGCCGTTGTCCTGCGCATCAGTCACCTTGACGACGAGGGAATCATGGAGGGCCAGCCCGACCGAACGGCTCTGGTTGTTCCCGGAGACGATGGCCAGGATGCTCGGCGGCCCAATTGTGCCGGTGGCCGTGAAAAGCTGGACCGGGATGGAGGCGAGCCCTTGCAGCTTGGCCTCGACGGTGTTGGTCCCGGGCCGGGCGCCGAGAGTCAGGTAGACGGAAGCGTCGCCATTGGCGTCGGTGAGGACCTTGAGGGTGGTCACCGGAGAGGGCGCGGCTGCGGAGCTGATCTTGCCCTCGCCCGACTTGACGGTAAAGACCACCGGGTAATTGGGATAATTGGCGCCGGTTTCGCCGAGGACCTTGACCTTGAGCAGGTTGGGCAGCATGGTGCCGACTGTCCCGCGTTGGAGGTCGCCCCCGGATTTGGACATCGAGGCAGGGGGTTTGCCGGTCTTGATCCTGAAGGTCAGGGGCGAATTGGTGAGTGCGGTCCCGCCGCCGTTGACCGCTGCGGCCTGCACTGTGAAGAGGGTGTCGACCAGCCCGAGGGTCATGGTCACGCTGGCCTTGCCGTTCTCGTCCGAGGTGGAGCTGCTGCGGGCGAGGGCGGCACCGACTCCGGAAATCAGGCTCCAGTTGACGGTGGTTCCGGGCACGCCGTTACCGTAGGCATCCTGGATGACGGCGGTCAGGGTGGCCCCGGCGGTCTCATCGCGTGTGCCGAGGATGGGATCGGTGAGATCGGGATCCTTGATCATCGAGACCGCGGGCCCCGGCGTGGGATCGAGGGTGAAATTCACCGGCGCCCCGTTGAGCAGGGTCGTGCCGTCGGCACGGTAGGCGATGGCGGAGACGACGACATTGGTGTCGGCATCCGTGTCGAATTTCAGGCGCGCGGCGGCGAAGCCGGCGGCATTGCTGATATTGGAGAGATTGGGGCCGGTATCCCCCATGGTCGAGCCGGTGGGACCACTCAGGCCGGTGCTGATGAGGGCGATCTTGTCCCAGTCCCAGCCCGGATCATAAATCACCAGACGGATGTTCTGCAGTCCTTTGGGCAGCCTGAAGCTGGTGTTGTGGCGCTGCCAGACCCAGGAGCCGCTGAGGTCAGTGAAATCCATGGTGAGCGAATCCCGGTCGCTGTACTTGATGATCACGGTATTTTTCTGACCAGAGGTGGTGCGGGCGCGCAGATGGAAATAGTAGGTACGCTCCTCCGGATTGTAGATGGGGATGGTCACCGCCGTCCGGTAGCGATAGCCGCCGATATAGGTGGTTTTGATGGCATGACCACCGGAGGCGGCCGCGGCCGTGGTATCATAGGCGATCGGGACGCCGAGGATGCCCGACTCGACCTCTTTCCAGATCTTGCCGTCGAAGGTGCCGGTCTCGATGGTGCCCTTGCCCTGGGTGACCGCAAAATCGACGACGACATTGCTGACCGGATTGCCGGCGTCGTCGGTCACCTTGACCTTGAGGGAATCGGCGACGTACTGATTGATGGGGGCCGACTGGTTGTTACCGCTGGCGTAGGCAATGGTGGTGGCGCTGGCGGAGCCGAGGTTGGGCAGATAGACCGAGAAATTGTCGAGATTGAAATTGCTCGAACCATCTTCATACTGGACCGCGCCGACGTACCAGGAATCGGGAGGGGCTGCGGGCAGGGTGGTGTTGAGGGTGGCGTCAAAAACATCATCGATATAGTGATGGATGGTCAGGGCCGTCCCGGTCGCCTTGATGATGGCGGTGACCTTCTGGCCGGCTGCAGGAGCGGTCCGGGTCACATTGACTTCACCAATCAGGGAATTGAAAGTCGAGCCGCCGCTGATAGCGTAGAGGGAGAGCTTGGTGGCAGAGCGGCGCAGCCAGTAGCCATTGGCTGAAGCGCTGGGAGTGTCCAGAATCAGGGCAAAGCCGGCCGGGGTGTAGCCCTGGGTCTGGTAATAGATGGCGGAGGCGCCCATGGTCATCGACAGCTTGATCGAATCGGCCCCGGCCGACTTGTTGGCGCCGGTGCGTGCGAAGGCGGCCAGACCGTAGCCGTTGGAGGAGGCGATGGCCAGTTCGTTGTTCTCGATGACGAATTTGGGGGCATTCCAGTCGCTGCCCAAAGCGGCGCGGTTGAAATCATCCACAATCGGGCTGTTCCAGCCGGCCGATGGCGTCCCTCCGCCGCCGCCACCGCCGCTGCCGGCCGTCGTGGTCGCCGAGGCGACGTTGGAGAGCGGCGAGGGATTGTTCGCTTCGTCGTAGATCTTGAGAGCAAAATAGTACCTGGTGCTGGCGTTCAGTCCGGTCACCGTATAGCTCTCGGGAGAGCCGGGCGCCTTGGGGGTGGTGGTAGTGAAGCGCGTTGAAGAGGAAAAATTGGCGTCGGTGATCGCCACGGTGTTGTAGCGCAGCTGGTAGGTGGTGGCCGCGCTGCCGGTGGCGCCGTCATCGGCGGTGGCGTTCCAGGTCACCGTCACCGAGCCGGCGGTCGGGCTGCCGGCGCTGATGGTAGCCGCGGCAGGGGGGGTGGTATCGGTGCTCGTCGAGGGGGTGTAGGTACTGAAGGTCATCTCCTCGATATCATTATTCACCAATTCGCCGCTGTAGAGCAGGGCGCCGCCGTAACAGGCTGCGGCGAGATTGTAATCGGTATTGGTGATCGTGCCGAGCGAAACCCCGTCCAGGAAATACTCGAATTTGCCGGTTGCCGTATTGACCTGAACAGATAAGAGGGAACCGGCGTTCATGGTCGGCGCGGATGCGACCGGAACGGAGGTTCCGGAGGTGGCCACTGCGCCGGCCGTAATCTTGAAAAGCCTGATTTGCCCGCTGTAATAGTTGGCAAAGTAGCCGTTGCCCTGGTAATTGCCAGTCTGCATAAAGACGACACCGCCGTAACCGGTATAAGCGGTCTCGCACCCATCCCCGACGGGCGCCCAACGGAGATCGACCTTATTGGCATCGGACTTGCCAATATACATCGCGATCTGTTTGGTCCCTGTCAGCTTTTTGGTCGAATGCAGATTGCCGTTATAGATCAGGGAATCCCCGGCAGACCAGGAAGAAGCGGGAAGCGTGCCGGTGCCCTCGAAATAGGCAGGGACGGAATCCTGTCCCCAGGCCATGAAGGCGAGAGAGAGCGACAAGAGCACAACCAGAGTTGCGGCTTTTGAGAACGAAAACGCGATTCTCATGATGTGTAACCTCCAATGCAGGTACGGTACAGGGTGCTGTTTCATATCAGAACACTTGTTTGCGCCTAAAACAGGAAAATGCCCCTTTTGGCAAGAAATTTCGAGTCTTACTTCAATAGAATTAACAATGTTGGTTTCTCACCACCATCTCATTTCGCAAACACTATGCCAAAATGCAGAGGGGGCGAAGAATGCTTTGCTGCGGGACAGGGTGAAGGAGGCGGGCCTGCAGCCGGCCTGGGGGAGCGGGCCGACCACCGGGCTGCGGAGGCAGCCCGGCATAAGCGGGTAAAAGCGGCAGGCCTGCAGCCGTACTAACGGACCAGCTGCAGACCTTCCGGACGGTGGGGCGGGATCACGTCAGGGGTGACCCGCTTGAGATAACGGAAACGCATGGCGTCAGCGGCGATATAGCCGCTGCCCTGATTGGAGATGCGCACATAGCTGGAGGTGCCCTCGGGCAGATAGAGGATGGCGATGCGGTTCCAGCGCCCGTAGCTGGTGGTCTGGTCGATGACACCGGTCAGCTTTTTGACTCCCCCGGCCACGGCTTCAAAGGGGACATCCGCCGCCTCCTGATAAGCGGAGGGGGTCTCCCCTACCATGGGGTGCCACTCGCTGATCTCGTACCAGCCGGCCACCCCGATGGTCGGCCGGAAGGTGGCCCAGCCCTTGCCCAGCGCCGGAGCGGAGTAGTAATAGCCGATGCCGGTCGAGTCGGAGGAGACCCACTGCGAGAAGCAGCGGTTACGCGAGGCGAAATCGACTGTCTCGTTGGCCCGGTCATAAACCGGCCGGAAGACGGGGTCGAACCGGGCGCGGGCGCTGCCGGGGGTGGTATCATTGAAATAGCAGGTGCCGACGATGATGTCGGCCACCACGGTGTCGGGACGGGAGAGCAGGATGATGCCGTCGCCGATATTGTTCTTGGCGGGAATCAGGGATTCCCCCTGCAGTTCGACGCTGCCGAAGGGTTGGCCGTTGTTGAAGGAGGGCTTTTGGCCGCCAAGAAAACGGTAATAGGACCCCTGATAGCCGGGCAGGCCGGAGATCATGGCGTCGGAGATGTTGACGATCTGGCCGGAGGCGTTGCAGATGGCCGCCCCCTTGTCGAAAAAGCGGACGTAGACCCCCCCCTGGCCCGGGATTTCGCGCGCAGGGCCGACCGGATAGCCGAGATCGACATCGAACTCGTCGTACCAGAGCGACATGCTGTATTCATTGCCGCAGGTCATGCCGTAATAGGCGCCCGACATCAGGGCGGCGGTAAGACCGTAGCGGATCTTCTTATAGTCCCGGCTGTGGGTCTCCTTCTCGACGTAATCCTCGATGATGGTGAAAACAGTGTCGTGGGCGGCCTCCCAGAGCTGGTTGACCCGGATCAGATCGGGGGCGGTGTAGGCGAAGCGCATAAAGCCCTCCCACTCCATGCCGTCGCAGTAGCGCAGGGGATAGGGATCGCCCTCCTGGGCGGAGCCCATGTTAATGCCGACCACGACCGGTTTGCCCGGGTGGAGAGCGGCGAATTTGGCCCGTTCATAGGGGAGCATTTCCCTGATGCCCGCGCTCCACTGTTCATTGAACCAGGCCAGCCCCTTATCCGGCTCGGTGAGGTCGTTGAGGTGGTTATGGTCGAGATCCAGGGTCGACTGAAAGTCGTCGCCCCAGAAAAAGAAGCGGAAGGAGTCATAAAAGAGGCCGTTGAAGCGGCTGAAATCCTGTTTGGCCGGATTGAAGCGCTGGTCGATATACCATGCCCAGACCGGCTGGCTGTTGACCAGGGGGGCCAGGGGGGTGACGTTGTGGAGATAGCCGAAGCCTTGAAAGCGCGCCGGCCGCTTGATTGAATCTCCGGCGGCGTGGGAGCGGTTGATGGCGTAATCCCCGCTGACGGGGATGCCGTGGATGGTCGAGTCGGTGTAGCCGGTGAAGGAGATCCAGTCATCCCCGCCGATCAGGGCGTAGATATCATCGCCGATGGTGTTGGTCTTGAACCCGGTCGTGGAATCGACGCGGATATCGGTGTCGCCCGGTTCCGCCGCCTCGATGAGAGAGCCATAGTAGCTGGAGTAGATAAAGCAGGCCGGCGGCCAGATCGGATTGCCGGGCCAGACCCCCTGTCTGGAGGTGCCGAGGATGACGGTGTTTGGATTAAGGGCGTGGATGCTGTCGTTGAGGGCATAGGCATTAAGGCCGGCGCCGCCGTGGATGGCGAGATCATAGCGGCTGAAAAAATACTGCACAGCCCCTCCCGAGATGCCGCCGGGCCGCTGAAAGACCAGACGGGGAAAGGGGGGCTGATACTGCTGCGCCGAAAGGGGTGGGACCAGGCTGAGAATTAACGGCATTAAAAGGGCGATGAACCGGCCGGCCGGCCGGTGGAGCACAAGGGACATCGGTTTCTCCTCTCAGGCTTTGCAAAGGGTACAAGGGATGGAATGCCTCCAATCCATAATACCCGCAGGGCCGAGGGAGTGCAGAAAATGAGGAGAAACCTGGGGATCACTCTCCCGTGGCCCTGACCACCTCGGGGATGGTGCGCAGCATGATCTTGAGGTCGAGCCAGATCGACCATTCGTCGATATACTTGAGATCGAGTCGCATCCATTCGTTGAAGCGCAGGCGGTGGCGGCCGCTGATCTGCCAGAGGCAGGTCAGGCCGGGGCGCATGCTGAAGCGGCGGATCGGCCACTGTTCATAGATGTTGTTGACGTCGCGCACCGGCAGGGGCCGCGGTCCGACCAGGCTCATTTCGCCCTTGAGGACGTTGATCAGCTGCGGGATCTCGTCGATGCTGGTCCGGCGCAGCCAGCGCCCGACCGGGGTGATGCGCGGATCGGCGGCGATTTTAAAAGCCGCGCCATCGGCTTCGTTGAGGTGCTCGAGCTGCGCCTGGAGGGCCTCCGCCCCGTCGACCATGGTGCGGAACTTGTAAATCCTGAAGCGGCGGCGGTTGAATCCCACCCGCTGCTGCTTGAAAAAGACCGGGCCGGATGAGGAGAGGGCGATAAGGGCGCTGACGACGAGAAAGAGCGGGGCGAGCAGAAGCAGCCCCGCGCCGGCCAGGGTGACGTCGAGCAGACGCTTGATGACCAGATGGGAAAAGCGGCCCCTGCCGGCGTTGCGGAGGGTGAGCATCGGCACGCCATTGAGTTCATAAGCCGGAGTATCGGCCGTTTTCAGCTCCATCCAGTCGGAAGGGACGCGACAGGGGATGGAGAGCTCATCGCAAAAGCAGGTGATGCGGCGGACCTGCTCGTAGCAGGTGCTGATCGGCAGGGCGATAAAGACCTCATCCACTGCGTGGCGGCAGAGATAGTCCGGAAAGGCATCCAGGGTGCAGAGCCACTTGCCCTGCCAGAGGCGGGTGTTCTGGGGGTGATCGTCGACAAAGCCGAGCAGCCGGTAGCCAAGGTCGGCGCGATGAAGGATCTTTTGCGAGAGGTCGACCGCCTCGGGTCCGCTGCCGACGAAAACGATATGGCGCAGGTTGCGGCCGCGGCTGCGCAGGAAAACCAGTCCCTCCCTCACCAGGGCGCGGCTGAAGATGGAGGCGAAGAGGGCAAGGGCGTAAAAGAGGAGGATGAACTTGTTGTCGAGCTCTTCGGCCACCAGCAATGTGAGGGCCGCGGCCACGAGGGTGCCCAGGCTGACCGCCTTGGCGATGTCGAGCCACTCCCTGACGCGCTCATCGAGACGGCGCACCGTATAGAGGCCGAAATGGGCGAAGAGACGATTCCAGGCGATGAGAAGCAGGATCAGGGCCAGACCATCGACCGGCCGCAGGAGGGCCGGTGTGAACTGGCTGACACCCCGCACCATCGAGAGCTGTGCATGCAGCAGCACAGCCCCGCTCAGAGAGCAGAGCATCACGGTAAGATCGAGAATTCGGGTTCCCTTCGCCAGCAGCTTTTTCCGGGTAGTGCCCATACAAATCCCTTGTTTCAACAGGATTGGCGAAATGGCATCGAATGAGTGGAGAGCAGACGCCGGTACTCGAAGAAAGGATAGCAATCCGCATGCCAGAAAGCATGGGTAAGAGAGGCGGGAAAACGCAGAAATAAAACAATGAGTTACGTAATTGTAATCCAAAGAGAGCGGTGTCGCAGACGCGCACGGGCGTTCATTTTAGCGACATTGTCATCCTTTTTTGCCTACCGGGGGACCACCGAATCGGTTTCGCTGTAGGCAAGCCCGTACTTTTTCATCTTGTTGTAGAGGGTGCCGCGGCTGATGCCCAGGGCGGTGGCGGTGCGGCTGACGTTGCCGTTGTACTTGAGCAGGGCCTTGCGGATGAGCACCTGTTCGACGTCGTCGAGCTGCATGGAGCGGACGCCGAGCTGGAGGGGCTGGTTTTCCGGCACCGGTTCCAGTCCGGCCACCTGCAGGGCGTTGGATTCGATCTGCATGGCGCGGCTCATGATCGCCGCCCGCTGCAGGATGGTATTGAGTTCGCGCACATTTCCGGCGAGGGCATGGCCCCTCAGCATGGTGAGGGCCTCCGGCTGCAGCTCCCGCTCGGGCAGGGCCAGATCTTCGCTGATCTGGCGCAGCAGCACCTGACAAAGGCGGGGCAGGTCGGCCTGGCGCTGCATGAGATTGGGCAGGTGGACCAGGCTGGCGCCGATGCGGTTGAAAAGGTTTTCCGCCGCCTCGTCGGGGGCCTCTGTGCTCAGGCCGATGAAGCGGATGCCGGAGCCCGGCACAGCATGGTGCTGTTCCTCGATGAAATGGGCAAGGCGGTTCTGGACGGAAACCGGCAGGGCATGGCTCTGTTCGAGCAGCAGGGTGGCGTCATAGGAGGGTTGCAGCAGGCCGCCGCGGGTGCCGAAGAGTTCGAGCAGGAGGTCGCCGGAGGTCTTGTGGGCGCAGGCGACGCGCAACAGGGGCTGGAAGCGGCGCGGGCTGAGGAAATGGAGCAAACGAGCGAAGTAGGTCTTGCCCACCCCCTCCTCTCCGCAGAAGAGGATATGGCTCTCCTTGCGGGCCAGTTCGCCGACCAGCTGCAGGGTGCGGAGCATCTCCTCGCCGCTGCCGACAACGGGGCCGAGGTCGCGTTCGCGCCGCCAGCCCAGCCGCTGGGCGATGCGGAAGTGGGGGGAGAGGTCGAGCTGCATGGCGCGCTCGAGGGCGAGGGGGACCTCCTCGCTGAGGATCGGCTGCAGGAGATAGTCGGTGGCGCCGAGCCGGATCGCCTGCATGGCGGCGTTGAGGTCGGCCGGGGCGACGATGGCGATGAGGGGTTTGGTCGGGAAATGGTTGACGAATTCCTGCACCATCTCAAAGTGGCGTTTGTCTGCGCTGATGTCGACAATGGCCGCATCGAATGCGGCGATCTGCTGCAGGCAGTAGCGGAATTCCGCTTCGGTGGTACTGCGCACCAGGCGTCCGTTAGCCGCGGCGAGGCTGGCCGCTATGGTGTTCATGGTCTTTTCGCTGGTGGAGAATACAAAAAACCGTCTTAAATCCGCCATGGCAGGTTCCCTTTGCGATTCTCGTCCTTGACTGTTGTCGTTTTTTGATGGAAGCAGGGAAAAACAAATGCAAAAACAGGGCCAGTTACCGGGCCGACAGCGCGGCCGTCCGGTATGTCCCAACTAATTGATTTCATGCAGAGAGGATTCACCCCGTCCGCGGTGCAGCGGGCGGATTCCTGTCTTGAGCTGCAACAATGTTCATGAATAAAACACCAGCCCGAAAGCCGGCTCAGCGGGGGCTTTTCTGATGGTGATCCGGCACCCGCCGCAGCAGCCAGGCGCCGACGGCCATGTTGCAGGCGAGGGCGGCGATGGCCGCCTTGTATTTAATGACCGGCCCGAAAGAGGCCAGGGACCAGGTGATGGTGCTCCACAGGATCGGGCCGAGGACAGCCGCTACTTTACCGGAGAGGGCGTAGAGGCCGAAGAACTCTCCGAGTTTCTCCCTCGGCACCAGGGAGATGAGCAGGGGCCGGGCCGAAGTCCAGGTCGAGCCCATGAGCATGCCGATGATGCAACCTGCAATCCAGAAGAGGGTGCGGCTGCCGGTGGCGATCACCCCGGTCAGGGTCACAACCCAGAGCAGAATGACCCAGGTCAGGGTCTTTTTGGGACCGAAGTGATCGGTGAGGATACCGCAGAGGGCGGAGCCGATCACCGCCGAGGGAATGACGATGACGAAGAACTGGTTCGCCTCGGCCAGGGTGAATCCCATCACTGCCTGGGTATAGATGCCCATGTAGATGATGACGGTTTCGATGCTGTCTTCATAGAGCAGCTTGGCGAGCAGAAAGCGTGGCAGGCCGGGGTAGCGCCGGGAATCGACCAGCGACCGGAAGGTCTTGCGGTAGGATTCCCTCAGGCTCCATTTCGGCCGGCCCGGAAGCGCGGCATAGGGCTCTCTGACAAAAATGAAAATGGGTATGGCAAAGAACAGAAAGAGCAGTGCGGTCGGTATAAAGGCGGCGGCGGTGCCTCCCCCGGTCAGGCCGGGGATCCTCAGGCCGTAAAAGTGGCCGTCGACGAAAAGGCCGGCCACGGCGAGGCCGAGGATGGAGCCCATATAACCGATCGCGACGCCGTAGCCCGAAACCCGGCCGATGGTGCGCGGGGTGCTCACGGCGGGGAGCAGGGCGTTATAGAAGACCAGTCCGCCCTGGTAGCTGTAATTGGCGATGACAAAGACCGCCATGACCAGGGGCAGAAGAATATGCAGATCGGTGATATGGTTGCCGAGAAGTCCCAGCACTGCCGTCCCAAGGATGCAGGCCCCTGTGAAGAGGCCGAGGAGAGCCATTTTTCCGCCGCGGTGGTCCGACCAGTCGCCGAGCACCGGCATGGTCAGGGCCACCAGGATCATGGAGAAGGAGTTGACAAAAGAGACGATGAAATCGCTCTGGCCGAGGTTGATAATGATCCAGGTGCCAAAGTAGAGCGAAACTACATTCATCGAATAGGCCGTATTGGCCAGGTCGTAGAGAATCCAGGAGATGGTGGCCGCCAGCCTGGGCCGGCTGCTCCGCTGCACTCCTGAAGAATCCGGCCCGCTCGCCTCCGAGGAGGTCACTGCGCCGCCTGCGCTTCGATCAGCCGGCAGAGCCGGTTGGCCAGACCGCGATAGCTCCTCTGCGCCGGAACCACGATCAGCAGCAGGGCGGTCTGCCCGAAAAGGGTGAGGTAGCGGAAGACGAGCCTCCTGCCGTCGCCATCCTCAAGCACAAGTTCCTTGAGGGGGCTGAGGCCGCTCATCTTTTTGATCACCTTTTTGAACTTGGCCATCATCACCGCGAACTCAACGGCGTGATCCTCCCGGAGCATGCTTGAGTTGGCCACCTGGGAGGCGAGCAGGAGTCCCTCATGGGTGAAGAGATAGATCGCCGCAAATCCGCCGATCTGGACCATCCCCTGCATCTCGCGCCGGGCCGCTTCCTGGAAGGGCAGGGCCTCCTCGTTATCCGCTCTGTTCAGGCCGAAGTGAGCCATTCTTGATCCATCATTTACATTTTATTCAGCAGGAGCTGAATCACGCCGCGCAGGGTTTCGAAGACGGCGAGGCCCTGGACAGCGACGGCCTCGTAATGGGGAACCCTGAGAAAATTCAGGCTTTGTTCCATCTCGTCCACGGAGTCGATCTCCGTCAGATCGCGTTTGTTGTACTGCAGGACCCAGGGGAACTGGGCCAGGGTCTTGCCCTGCTCGATCAGCTTCAGCTCCAGGTCCATCAGGGAATCGAGATTGTCCTGACGGCGGGCTGACTGCGAGTCGGCGACGAAGACGATGGCGTCGACGCCGCGCAGGACGATCTTGCGGCTCGATGCGTAGTAGAGCTGCCCCGGGATGGTGTAGAGGTGGAAGCGGGGCTTTTTGCCCTTGATGGCCCCGAGCGCGAGTTCGAAAAAATCGAAATAGAGGGTGCGCTCTTCGGGTGATTTCAGCACCACCAGCCGGCTGCGCAGAGCCGGGTCGAGGTGGGCGTGCAGATATTCGAGATTGGTCGTTTTTCCACCCAGGCCGGGACCGTAGTAGACTATCTTGAAAACGATCTCCTGCCTGAACCAGTCAATATGCATATCATCTTGGCCGCAGCGAGCGGTCGAGCTGCCGCGCGAGCATGTCGCGGAATTCGAAATCGAGGAACTGATGGGTTTGTTCGCCCCCCTGGCGCAGCTCCTGGATATAGCGGCCGATTTTTTCGACCGTATAATGGGAGAGGACGCGGATGATGCCGAGGGCGACCGATTTGTCAAAGACCACCATAAGAAAATAGTCGGTGCCGACCGCACAGAGATAGAGGCTGCGGGAGGCCCCCTCATGGTAGAGAAACTTGAAGCGTGACTCCTGGCCGATCAGCCGCGACATTTCAGCGGTGGCGGCAAAGTCGCCGGCGGCCAGGGCGGTGAGGGCGGCCAGATCGAGGGTGTCGGCATCGCCGCGATAGACCACCGGATATCCGCTCATGTCGGCGAAAAGGGCCAGGCGCGCCTGTGAACGGCTGAGAAACTCCTCGAGGATGAGGGCGATCTGGTGATAGGCGGTCTGGCTGAGAACCACCCTTCTGCCATTCTTGCGTTGCTGCATTTCCATAGCACAACCAGTCCGTTAATGACCAAACTGAAGCCTCAGGGCGAGCATTTCGGGCAGACGGCGCGTGCGCATCAGCTGCTGCGTCTTCTGCACATCATATTCGACCCTGTGAAATTCGACTATGCCGGTCTGTTGATCATAAAGGGCGAAACAGGCGCGCGGATCGCCATCGCGGGGCTGACCCACACTGCCGACATTGATGATATAGCGGTTCCTCGGGTTGAGCGTAATGCGGCCATGCCCGGGAAGGGGATAAAATCCTCCCTCCGCCCCGGAGGCAAATCCGCCCGGGGTGTGAGAGTGGCCGATGAAGCAGATCCTCTCCGTAAAAGCGGCGAAGTTGCGCTCCGTATCCGTGATATCGTGCAAATACTCCCAGGCAGGGGGATTGACAGGCGTTGCGTGTACAAAGAAGATGCCATCACGTCGTCCGACGAGCTCGTAACGCCCGAGTCCGGCGCGCGTCTCTTGAGTGATCACCCGTCCGGTCCAGAGGACCGCCCGAAGGGCCAAGTCGTTGAAAAAGAAGGGATTGGTTCGCCCCAAAACTGCGTCATCGTGATTGCCCAGAATGGCGAGCGAAGCCACTTCGGCGATGGCAGCCACACATTCATCCGGCTGTGGGCCATAGCCCACAGCATCTCCCAGGAACACAATCTCATCACAGTGCTCCGCTTTCAGCGTGCGCAGCACCTGCTCGAGGGCCTCCAGATTCCCATGCACATCGGAAAAAATGCCCACGCGCATAGCAACTCCTCAGCAGTTAGTAGAATATAGCATTTGCCCGCGCGGTAATCAAGCATAATTTTGGCTTTTTTATTGCTTCTTTCGGTCAGTTGTGTTAGATTTGAGCGGATCAGCAAGCCCAACAAGGAGACCCCCTATGTCCAGTCCCATTTCCCAGCTGGCCGAATCGATCCGCATGGCCATCGATCTCGAAAAATCGGGCCGTGCCTTTTACCTGCTGGCGGCGGAGAAAACGGCCAATCCCACCGGCAAGACCATCTTTTCCCGCCTCGCCAAGGAGGAGACCCAGCATCTCCTCACCTTCGAGCGCATGCTGGATGATGAAGAGGGTCTTTCCGGCTGGCGCTCCTGGCTGAAGGAATACCCCAACCATCCCCCCCTGCCGGTCTTCGGCGAAAAGGCGGAAAAATCGATCAAGGAGGGCTCGATGGATGAACTCCAGGCCCTGCGCGTGGCGATGAAACAGGAGCGCGAGGCCATGGAGTATTACGGCCGCATCGCGGAGAGCAGCGACAACGAGGCGGTCGCCGGGATCTTTTCCTTTGTGCGCGAACAGGAGGTCTATCACCACGACCTCCTCCAGGCTGAATACGACTCGATCACCCAGTCCGGCTTCTGGTTCGATAACGCCGAATTCCGCATGGACGGCAAATTCTGATCACCGGCCACCGGGGGGCGCACGCAAGGCAACGAAGGATACTCTGATTTCATGGCGGACAAGACTCCCCTCATTCTCGACCCTTTTCAACATGACGCGGCGGTGCGCCACTTTCTCGGCCATTTCGGGCTGGCGCCCCGCACGCCGGACCGTCCCTTCCTCGAAAGAATCCTCGCCAGCTTCGCCCGGCTCCCCTACGAGAATATCAGCAAGATCATCAAGCTGAACCGCCATTTTC
>ERZ795056.178-NODE-178-length-86964-cov-7.728647_pt1 | contig 86964 bp, 70 predicted proteins | sample MGYA00375140_ERZ795056 | MGnify/ENA primary metagenome ERZ795056 (study PRJEB30185, sample SAMN05720227) | activated sludge metagenome | isolation source: Anaerobic digester | place: USA | collected 2015-03-09 ...
ATTGGCTACCCATGGTCAGTTCCCAGATCATTCCGCTTCTGTAGTTTTCGATCATGAGCAGTGTTATTCCCTTGTCTATTCCGATGACCCTGTCGGAGACCCAGTTTCTGTCGAGGTTGTAGGCATCTAGAAATCCGTACTCGCTCCAGAGTTCCGGTGTGTTTTCGTAGTAGTGTTTCACCGTTTCTTCGACTATCCCGGGGACGAAGACGATCGAGCCGAGCGCTCCGCAGGGTGGCACGGTTCCGTCGGTTCTGTGCGCGGTGTTGGATTTAGCCGAAGGCGGCGCTCCAAAATCTCCCCTGTAGCCGTCCGGAGAGTCGCAGGCGGTGAGTCCCCACGATCTTTCGTGCAGGGTTCTGTAGTTTTTCCCCTCGCTCGAGCAGTACTTCCAGTTGGCCAGAGAGGCTCTGACGGAGTTTTCGAACCAGTCGATGCCATCCCTGTCGCGTATTTTGCGAAAGTCAATCCAGGCGTGGCTGAACTGGTAGGTGAAGAGCGAGCCGGTGTATGTGTGGATCACTTCCAGCTCTTCGTAGGTTCCCCTGTCTCTGGCGAAGGAGTAGTAGAGCGACGGGTCGGTCGGGCAGGTCGGAGAGGCGGCGCCCAGTACGTACATGATTATCTGCTCGGCGTAACGGTCCCACCCTCCCCAGAAGCCGCGTTCGTAGTTGTGGCCCATATAGAAGCAGTTTCTCTCTCCGTTCACGTACCAGGGAAAGTTCACGCGCCCGTATATGGTCCGGAAAAGCTCCGACGTCTCCCCGCCGAAGTATTCGGCCGCGACGAGCCCGCCCATGAGAAAGAGCGCGGTGTCGATCACCGAGACTTCCGATCTGTAAGCCCTCCTGCCTTCGATCATATCTATGAAATGCACGAAGAAGCCTTCCTTCGATTCAACGTTATTCAGGAAGCTTTTCAGTGTCTTTACAGCTCTCTCTTCGCCGCTCTTTCTGGTTATCCAGCCCCTTTCGACACCGGCCGGCAGGGCCGAGAGGCCGAAGCCTACCGAGGCGATGCTCGCCACGTTCCTGTCTTTCGTGTTGTCCCTTATCAGGCCGTAACCCCTGTCGGAAAGGGAAACCTCCTTCCAGAAGAAGTCGAACGACAATCTCTCCTCGAGATCCAGTATCTCTTCAAACTTCATCTTTACTCCACCTCGAAACCAAGCCTGTCGAGCCCGTCGACTATATACTCGCTCTCCATAAGTATATTCCAGACCAGACCGTTTCTGTAGTTGGAGATCATGAGCAGCGTTATTCCCTTGTCTATGCCTATGTAATCGGAGGCGAACCAGTCGAGATCGAGGTTGAACGAGTCCTTCAGGCCGTACCTTCCCACCAGGTCCGGCAGCCCGTAATAGGCTTCGAGAGCCTCGAGAGCCCTGTCGGGCAAGAAGACTATCGATCCCAGCGCGCCGGCCGGGGCGAGCGTGCCGTCGACTCTGTGAGCGGTGCCGTTGTTTCCCGATGGCGGCGTTCCGAGAAGTCCGTCGTATCCGCCCGGCCCGTCGCAGGCCGTGACTCCCCAGCCGATGGTGAAGCCGCTGTACTGGCCGGCGTTGTCTTTGCAGTAGTTGTAGCTGGCCAGTGAGGCCCTGACGGAGTTTTCGAACCAGTTCACGCCTCTCCCGTCGACGAGATCTCTGAAATCTATCCAGGCGTGGCTGAACTGGTAGGTGAAGAGCGAGCCGAACCAGGAGTGTATGAACCGCTCGCCTTTGTAAGAGCCCTGGTACCTCTTGAAGGAGTAGTAGACGACCGGATCGATCCTGTATTTGGGATCGGGAGCTCCGGCCGCCAGGACATAGAGCATGAGTTGTTCGGCGTAGAAGTCCCAGAACCCCTGAAAGCCCTTCTCCGGGTAGTAGGCCATGTAGAAATAGTTGTTGCGGTAATCGATCATCCTGTTCCAGTTGACCCTTTCGTACAGGGCCGAGGCCTTTTCTGCGACCTCTCCGCCGAAGTACTCCCCGGCCGTCAGGGCGCCGCAGAGGAAAATAGCCGTGTCGATCGTCGATATTTCGCAGCCCCAGGCTCTCTCACCTGTATTGAAGTCGAGAAAGTGGTAGAAGAAGCCGTGGAAATTCTCCAGCTTCAGGAAGGTCTCCAGAGTTCTCGAAGCCCTTTCAAAGCCGTCTTCGTAACCGATCCAGCCCTCCTCGACACCGATCGGTATCGCGGTCAGCCCGAAACCCACGGCCGCGATGCTGGCTATCGACGGATTACCGGGAAACCTGTCTCGAACCAGCCCGTAGCCGGGAGAGTTATCCAGAGTGTTTGTCAGCTCCCAGAAATAAAGGAAGGAACCTTCGTACTCCCTCTCGAGGTTCTGAGAACCCGTGGCAAAGACGCACAGCAGTATTAAAAGCGTGGTGAGGCAGTTTTTCAGGTTTTTCATAAAGTATCACTCCCCGGTTATGCCGGTTCTGTCTATGCTTTCGACGAACCAGCTCTGCGTGAAGAAATATATCATGAGCAGCGGGATCAGGGTCAGGAAGGTTCCGGCCATCACTATCGCTTCGTTGAGGTTCTTGCCCACCACCGAGTAGGGATCGGCCGGGTAGAGCCTCCTGAAGGTGACGGCGAAATTCTGGAGCTTCAGCGGCAGCGTGGCCCATTTCTCTCCGAGGTAGAGGGCCGTGAGCGTCGTTTCGTTCCAGTACCAGACCAGAGAGAAGAGAAAGGCTATTATATACGCCGGGGTAGCTGAAGGCACGGCGATCCGATAGAAGATCCTGAAAGTCGAGGCCCCGTCTATCTTGGCCGCCTCCTCGAGCGAGCGCGGGAGCATGTTGAAAAACTGGTAGAAGATCAGCACGAATATGGCGCTCCTGATCCCCTGTGTGAAGGTCGCCGGGAGTATGAAGGCCCAGATCGTCTCGAGGAGTTTGAGGTCGCGGAACATGAGGAACTGGGGGATCATGGTGACCTGCGGTGGGATTATGAAGGTCGCCAGTAGCGCTGCGAGCATTATCTTCTTTCCGGGGAAGCGGAAGCGCGAGAAGCCGTACCCGACGATCGAGGCCGAGATGGTCTGGAGGATCGAGGGCAGGACGGTCACGATGAGCGTTTTGATCAGGGTGGCCGAGAAATCCAGCACACTGGCCGCCTCGCTGAAATTCCCGATATAGAGCTTCGTCGGCAGCCATCTCACCAGCGGGTTGACGAGATCCTCGGTGTCCATGAAGCTGTAGGATATTATGTATATCACCGGGTATATGAAGACGAAGCCGATCAGCAGCAGGGTGAAATAGACCGAGGCCATGCCGGCCGCAGTCTTGACCTTTCTGTTCAGTCGCGGAACGTTCAAGACCTCTCGCCCCCTTTCTTTCTGTATATCACGTTGATCAGAACGAACAGTCCTATGATCGCGAGCATAACCAGAAAGTAGATCCATGAGAGGGCCGAGGCGTAGCCCAGCCCCTTTTCCGGTCTGTACATGTCAGTCTGTATCTTCTGGATCACGGCGCTTGTGGAGAAGGTGGAGACGGTCACTATCGTATATACGATGTTTATGAAGGTTATAGGGATGAGCGAGGGGATCGTCAGCTTCCAGAGGATCTGCCAGCCGGAAGCCCCGTCGATCCTGGCCGCTTCGTACATACTCCTGTCGATCTTCTGGAGCGAAGCCAGGTAGATGAGGATCTGCACGCCCGAGAACCAGAGGATCACGATGAAAGAGCCGACGGCGAAGGCGAGCAGTCTGGCTATCGACGGCGGCAGGGTGGTCTGGAGGTTTACGAGAAAACCGAGGTTCGTCAGTCCCTCGAAGGTCATCGCTCCTTTGTCGGCCAGCTCGGCCAGGACCGGCCCGCTGGAGATTATCACGGGGAGGAAGAAGATCGTCCTGAAGAGGCCCTGTCCCTTGATCTTGAGATTGAGCAGAAGCGCTACGGCCATGGAGAAGGAGATAATGACCGGTATATAGACGGCCATCTGCAGGGCGTAGTCGATCAACATTCCCGAAAACGTCACGTCGGTCAGGAAGGCGTCCCTGTAATTCTTGAGGTCCATGAAGAAGGTGCGGATTCCGCTCGCCGTAACCCGTACCTCGTTGAGGCTAAGCCAGAAAGTCCTCACCAGCGGTACGAGCGTGAAGATCAGAAAACCTATGAGCCAGGGCGATACGAAGGCCAGGCCCTGGAGCGCCTCTCTGGTCCTTATTTTTATTTTCATCTGCTCACCTCGACTACGTAGGAGAGAGGCTCTATCTCGAGATCTCCCGCTCTCGCCGGGTTTTCGTTGTAGTTCAGCGTTATGGACGTTCCGTTATCGTAGGTGTTTCTGAAGAGGCCGTCCGCCACTTCGACGCGTTCGACGAGCCTTGAATTGAGCGTGTTTTCGAGGGCCTTCGATACGAAATCGTAGGCGAACTCGATCTTATCCCTCCAGTTTTCGTACCCGGTGGAGAAGAGGTCGGACGAGGCCGTCTCCACGAGTTTCATCGAACTCTCGGAAGTTATGTAAAAATTGGGGAAGAGCCCGTAATCGACGGCCCTGAGCAGTTCGCGCCTGAAGTCGGACGTGAGGTTTACCGGACCGGTGAAGAGCCAGAAGGACTCCCTCAACACCGACGGCAGAAGTGGGACGACGCTGTCTTCTATGAGGTAACCCGAGTTCGAGACGGGGATATCGGAGATGTGTGAAGCCCGGGAGATCATGTAAAGGTTTGGGTTGTACAGTATCGGCCCGTCGAAGAGCGAGACCGTCTCCAGAAGGGCCTCCACGTTCTCCGTTCTGTTACTGTCCCTGGTCGAGAAGGCCAGTTCGGAGAGGTTGGCGAGGGCGAACTTCCCTATCCCGAGTTTCGAGAAGCTCTCGAGTTCTTCGAGCGCGAAGGAGGCCGTCTCCCGAGGATCTATTATGAATCTCGGACCGTCGATCATGATCTGTTCAGATCTGTTCTGCGCGTAGCGGGATCTCGATACGCCCCCGGATCCTTCGTAAGCCGTCAGATAGTCAACGTAGAAGTAGAAATCGCTCAGCCTTGAAACGTCTTCTATCGCTTTCCTCTCAAGGGGCAGGTGATCGGGCGAGGAGGTGGAGAGCCCGCCGGAGGTGTAGCCCCTCAAAACTGCCACTGTCTGTTTGGAGTATTTCGCGACTTCGGTGAGTATTCTCTCCAGTTCGCTCTGTGGAGTCATTATGTGGACCGTCCTGCCGAAGGTGGTCTTTTCGCTTTCCGATACCAGGAACTCCAGCTTCAACGGGACGACCGGCTCGAGCGGCCGCGAGGGGATGAGTCCCCTCAGCAGGAAATCCTCCCTGGCTTTGGCGGCTATCCCCGACGGGGACGAGTTCGAGCCGCCGAGGAAGTAGAATCTCAACGCCGGCGATACGGGGTTTCTCTGCGCCTGAGGTATGCTGACGCCCTCGCCCTTCTTGTTCAGTAGCTTTCTGTACATTTCCCTGTATATGAATCTTGTGGTTATCCAGTTGAAGGGGGTGACTATGCCTGACTTGTAGGCCTGGACCTCGGCGTAGAGATCGCCGCCCGCTATCACGCCGAGCATGGACGCCTCGCCCATCGTTACCGCGAAGAAAGGCAGGGTTATTCTCTCTGGATCGGTCACCAAATCAAGGCTGAAGGTCGTCGGGATATCGGCGAAACCTTCGTCCCGTCCATACACCCTGGCGATGAAGGGCGAGGTGGCGATCGTCTTTTTCGAGAGGTCGAGCTCCGCCCCGATGCCGTCGGGAATGAGGAAGCTTCCGGGAACCGTCCCCTTCGACGCACCCATGAAGGGATACAGATAGAGTGAGGTCAATTTGATCGCGCCCTCTTCGACTCTCGTGACCGATATGTCCAGGCAATCGACCCCGAGGGTATACTTGACCTCGATGACGGCCCCGACGTCGGGGAAAGCGATGGCCACGCTGAAGTTATCTGAAGAGACGTCTATAAAGCTGGTTTCACCGTCCCTGGCCGAGTTCAGCCGTCTGACGGTGTTCCTGCCGTCTATGTGTTCGAGCGTGACGCCCGAGCTGAAGAAGGCCTGCCAGACGTTGTTGAGCGATCTGTCTGCCTCTTCCAGGACCGAACGCCAGGTTTTGCCGTTTCTAAGATCGACGAGCTTTATCCCGGCCGACTTTCTGTCGAAGTAAAGCTCGAGATTTTCGTTCTCTAGAACCTTTTCGAAAGACGGGCTCTGGAAGATGTACGGCCTCTGAACGAAGGACGCCGGGGGCGGTCCCGACGATCCGCCGGGTTTGTAGCCGAGCAGAAAGCCCAGAAGGACAGTCGCCAGCACCAGTAGCGCTATCTTTATCGCGTAACCGACCACGGCCCTGTTAACCCGCATGGAAGATCAGCTCCTGGACGATCGAGACGAAGAAATCGATCTCCTCGCGCAGAAGTATGAGCACGAGGAAGATCAGCAGGGCGAGAAGAAGCATCGCGAAGAGCGTCAGCAGAACGTTCTTCACCGTCTCGCCGAAGGTGAAGTTGTGAACCTGGGAAATCACGATCAGGAGCATAACGAGCGACCAGACGTTCAGGGCCTGCATAGAAAAGGTGTATATGAAGGCCTCGTTGAGCGTCAGGAGGTTGGTCACGAGCGCCAGAGGCAGGGCGAAGAGCAGGATCGGCAGGAAGGCTTCGATCGTGCCTATGTAGATGTGCTTGAAAGTCCCCTCGCCCTCGGAGATCTCGCTCACCAGAAAGTTTCCCACTATCCAGAGAAAGAGCAGCCTGTAGGTGTCGTAGAAGAGCGCCAGGAAATCGATGTTACGCGCCCTGAAACCAACAAAGAGCGGCGATGCCAGATAGAGGATCAATACGTTTTGAACGTACATCCATATGTAAAGCAACGTGGCAGTGGAGAAGGAGACCGCCCCGTTTCTCTTCATCTCGTAGACGGCGTCGAAGGGGTTCTTCAGGAACTTCAGCGAAGCCCTCAGCTCCCTGAACAGTCTGAACTTTATCTCCCTGCCGGCCCTGGCACGAGGCTTTATCTTCCCTCGCTTGAGGACCGAACGGACGAGATCGAAAACGGCCAGCGCCACCAGCGCCATGAAGAGAAGGCCGACTACCCTCTGGAGCCAGTCGTTCCTGAGATGCCAGAAGGCCTCGGAGTAGCCGCGCATATCCTGCGCCAGCGAGAAATAGTCGAAGGCCTGCCCGTAGTTGTCCCTCTTGAACTCTATGTTGCCCAGCACTTTGTAAGTCAGGAGAAAACCGCTGTTCAGCTTCTGTATTTCCCGCCAGATTGCCTCCCCCTCCAGGTACATCCCCTGGTTGTAATAACTGACGCCCTTCAGCACCAGGCTGCCGAAGGCCGTGGGCGAGAAGACCGTGATCGTTCCGTCCTCTTTGTCGAGAACGTATATCCTTCCGTCCTCGGCCACGTCGATGGCTACCGGAGACCTGAGCAGCCCCCTCCTGTTTTCGTAGTAGCTCTGACCGCCGAAGAGGAAGAGCAGATTCCCGTACGAGTCGTAGATGAAGATAAGCCCGTTGGAGCTCAGGGCGTACACGTTCCCGAACGCGTCTATGTCGAGATCGATGAAATCGGAGCTGGAAAAGTCTATCTCGCCGTATATGCTGGTTCCGGCGACGTTGAACCTCTTTATGGCTTTATCCGTGAGGCCGGAGGTGACCGTCCAGACCAGACCGGAGTCGTCCACCACCAGGTTGCCCGGCGAGGGTGGCTTGATGCGGAGAAGCTGCTCTTTCTGAGTCTGTGTGAAGAAGAGCCTCTGGAGGATCATCCTCAGCGTCACGTCGGGTTCGTTCGCCCCGAAGAAACTGACGAACTTTCCGTCCTTGTTGAAAACGACCAGTCCATTCGTAACGCCCTGGCTGAGCACATAGACGTTCCCGCGCCTGTCTGCCGCCACCTTCAGCGGGATGAAGTCGTTGCTCTTGCCGTAAAGCGGCGAGTCGGGTCTGCTCAGCACTCCGGTCTGGGCTCCCCGCTCGTCGTACTTGTAAACGTTTCTGGCCCAGGAGTCGGCGATGTAGAGCGCCCCCGACTCGTCCACGTAGATTCCCTGCGGGTTCAACACCTCCCATTCGGCCAGGTAGCTGACTTCTTTCCCGTCCAGTACGGCTATCCGGGAGTTGCCGGAATCGGCGACGTACAGCTTTCCGTCCCTTACGAAGAGGTCCTCCGGAGAGAGGAACTCCCCGTACAGCACTTCGGTCGGCTCGAAGGCCGCCTGGGATTTGACGAGGAACCAGCCGATCCCGACGGTGTACGTGTTGTAGGAGAGATTTCCGCAGAGTACCGCCGCGGCCAGAAGGAAGACGAGAGTGATCGGCCTCTTCATAGCGGGCCTCACTTTATACCGGAATGGGCCATGGTGTTCATCACCTTGCTCTGGGTGAATATGAAGATGACGAGGCTGGGCAGGAACATTATGAGACCGGCCGCCGCCGCCACTCCCTGGCCGGCTACTGCGCTGGTGGAGCTTGTGAGCGTCGACATATAATAGGCGAAATTCTTCAGGCTCTCCTGGTTTATGTAGAAATTGGAAGCCTCCACGGAGCTCCAGGCCGTCTGGAAGGAGAGTATGGCGATCGTCGCGATCGCGGGTTTGGTGAGGGGCAGTATGATCTTGCCGTATATGAACCAGTCGTTGGCGCCGTCGAGTTTTGCCGCCTCTATGAGCGAGTCGGGTATCTGGTCTATGAACTGCTTCACCAGGAAGAGGCCGACGGGCATGGCGAGGTTGGGCAGTATGTGAACCAGAAAGTTGTCCACCAGCCCGGCCCTGGCTATTATTATGTAGCGCGGTATCATCACGGCGATCGGCACGAACATGAGCGCCAGCGTGTTGATTTCAAAAAGCAGTTTCTTGAGCCTGAACTGCTTCTTGGACAACACGTACCCGGCCGCCGTTCCCACCAGGATAGTCGCAATGACCGTGAGGAGAGAGATCAGCAGACTGTTGAAGAGGTATCTGCTCACCGGTATGCCCGACTGGGTGAGGGTATTGAAGAGCGACTTGAAGTTGTCCCATGTGGGGTTCCTCACGAAGATTCTCGGCGGGAAGGCGAAGAGTTCGTTCGGCGGCTTGAAGGCGTTCATGAAGATGAAGATTATCGGCAGCGACATGAAGAGGGCCAGGGGTATGAGAATTGCGTAAAACTTTATCTGGCTCCTGTGAAAACGCTGCGGGTTTATCTTCGTACCCTGAAAGGCCATCTTTTCACTCCCTTTCTCCGAAGATCGACCAGACGAACTTCGAAGAGATCCATATCATGAGCAGTAGCATGACCGATATCGAGGCGGCGTAACCCATCTCGTATCTCAAAAAGCCGTAGTCCTCTATATGGTTGACTATGAGCTGGCCGGCGTACTGGGGCGTCGGATTTGAACCGGAAAGCAGAACGCCTATGTAACCAGCCTGGAAGGTCGAGACGACCGACATCACCGCCCCGAAAAGCATCTGGGGCTTCATGAGCGGTACGGTGATGTAGAAGATCTCCTGCCAGCGTTTCGAGATCCCGTCGACGTAGCCGGCCTCGTAAAGCTCCGGATCGGTGTTGAGAACACCGGCGAGCATGGCGAGAAAGCCGACGCCCATACTGCTCCAGAGGGTCACTATTATCATCGTGATCATGAGGTACTGCGGCGACTGGAGCCACTGCACGGGCTGGTTTATGAGACCGAGGTTCATCAGGAAGCTGTTCAGGTAACCGGACTTGTCGCCGCTGAAGATCGTCAGCCAGATCACCTGCATGGCAACCCCTACCGTCATCGAAGGCGAGTATATGATGAGGGCCAGAATCGTTCTGGGCACCCTGGGAATCTGGGCAAGCATCCAGGCCAGAAAGAAGGAGAGGGCGTAACCCAGCGGTCCGACTATGAGGGCGAACTTGATGGTGTTGGGAAGAACGTACTGCATGAAAACGTCGTCGTAGGTGAAGAGGGAGATATAGTTCTTCAGCCCCACGAAATCGGGAAACTGGATCGTGTTGAAATTGGTGAAGGAGAGCAGTACCGCCATTATTATCGGTACGATTATGAATATAGTGAAGACCACCGCGTACGGCCCTAGAAAGGCCAGTATCCATTTCCCTTCGGCTCTTTTCAGCTCACTCACTCCACCAGGCCAGTATTTTTTCGAGATCGGGGATCTCGTACTCTTTGACTTTTTTGCCGTCCACGACGTAGCCGAACTCCTCCATCTTCCTGAGGATCTCCCTGTTGATCCTCTGCACGGCCTCGTCGACGGCCACCCTTATCGGTCTTCCCTCGAGAACGACTCTGTTCCAGATGTTGCTTATCTCGCGCTCCAGGATGTAGGTCGCCGGACTCCTTGGGACTTCCTGGAGCCACTTCCATTGCTCGCGTATCGCTTCCTTGTCTTCGTGGGGAAGCGGCACGTCCTCGAAGGCGAACCTGTTCGAGGGGAGGATCAGATACTCGAGCCCGTACGTGCTGAGAATCTGGAAGACGAAGCGAGATTGGGTCTCCTGCGAGAGCCACCATTTGAGGAACTGCCAGGCCTCCTGCGGGTGAGCGGTGTCGCCGAAGATCGCCACGGCCTGGGCCGAGCCGGTCTGCCACCTCTCGATATCCCCTTGCTCGACCCCGGGCGATGGGGCCAGACCCCAGAGCCCTTTCAGCTCGGGAGCGGCTATCATCAGCTGAATATAGGTCGCAAGATTGCTTATGCCGATCGGAATATCGGCCTTCCTGAAATGCTCGAAGAAGCTGGATACCTGAAGGGGCATGCCGTAGATGGCGAAGAGGTCGGTCATTTCGCGTATCGCCTCCAGCCCTTCCTTCCTGTCTATCGCGGTGCTCAGCCCGTCTTCGCTGTACAGCCGCGCATGGTGCTGAAAGAAGAAGGGGGCCGTTGTCATGAAGGCCTTGGAGGAGGCCGTCCCTCCGATCGGAATGTAGTAGTTCAGACCGTTTCTGTGCAGCTCCGGCAGTATGAGCTTTACCTCCTCCCAGGTCGAGGGCACCGGGATGTTGAGCATACCGAGCACATCTTTTCTGTAGAAGGTGAGATAAAAATCCTGCGTCTCGGGCAGACCGTAGACTTTGCCTTCGTACATGAAGGGAAGGAAGGTGCCGGGCATGAAGTTGCGGGCGAAGAGCGGGAAGTCTTCGAAATCCGAGAGGGCCAGGGCCGCGCCCCTTATCCCCATCTCGAAGGGTATCCAGTTGCTTATCCCGAGGGCGATGTCCGGAGACTTGCCCGCCGCGTTGGCCAGGATCAGCTTCTGTTCATCCTTGATGATCGATAGATCCACCACTATCCCCGTTTCGGGGGTGAAATCGTCGTCCACGAGCTGCTGGATTATGTCCGAGTACTGTCTGGCTCTGTTTATCCACACTTCCAGAACGACCGATCCCTCGCTCCCCCCGGCTTCGTACCGGGCCGGTCTGAAGGAGTCGACGAACCTCTTGATCCCCTCCCAGAGAGAGGCGAAGACGGAGGCCCTCTTGAAGGAGGGAGCGGATTCACCGGCGTAGATATATACGCGGTCGAGAGTGAGCGGCATATTCTGGAAGCCGTTCAGGGCGACGGAGAGTTCCGAGACGATCGACCCGACGCTTCCGACCAGCAAATCGAGCTTTTTCGGTATCTCGTCGGGGTCTTTCATAAGCCTCTCCAGAAGCATTATGGCCGTTCTGAAAGAGGTCAATTCCTGTGAATCTTCGTTGCCGTTTATCCGGGAGGCCGTTGAGTATTCCCCCTCGAGCGCCTCTCTCATGGCGGCCAGAGTTTCATCTATCCCGGGGAAGTAGTCCCCGATCTCCCACTCCACGTTCCTGTCGATCTTGCCCCCGCCAGTGAGGTATCTTATCTGCAGGGCGAAGTCGTTTATATGGGCTATCATAGTTTTCAAAGTCATAAGGACGCTTTCGTAAACGCTCACGTTGACGGAAATTCCGAGCGTGTGCCTGCCCGCGCTGAGATAGAACTCCAGGCTCTCCCCGTTGCTTTCGAGAGTTTCTATCTTCCAGTCGGTCGAGGAATCGAAGGGGTAGCTTTCGAGCTCTTTATATGGCACGGCACCGTCTATCGTTATCTTTCTGAAGACTCTCATCTTCGATTTCGAGTCCTGAATGTATTTGAAGGCTATACTGTAATATCCGTCGGAGGGTACCTCGAATTCGTAGAAGACGGCCTGTCCGCCGTTCTTCCACGAGGCCCCGCCAAAGGTGTTGAGAAGCGAGCGGTAAGTGTCGAAGGGAACGACGTCGAGACTCCTGCTCGAGGCTGCATTGATAGTGGTGTCGCTCTTGTAAGAAGGGTGTTCGGCCTCCACTATCGTGATGAAATCCCCTTTCGGCCGGTCCGCATCGGGTCTCGCGTAAGCGGGGATCGCCTCGAGCGATAGCACTTCCAGCGAGTGCAGGGTTATCTCTCCGGAGAGGAGTGTCACTTTCACCGTGTTTTCGCCCTCTTCGAGAGAGAAGAGCAGCGGTTCCCTGAAAAGACTCGAGGAGTCGCGCAGCGTGTAATCGAGCCGGGTCGAAAGCATCGTCTGAGAGGGCAGGACTTCGTCCCCGTACCTGTTCAGCGGGAAATTTAGCGTCTCGTATTTCCAGTGCTGAACGAGCGCCACTCTCTGCGCTTCGAGGAACTGGTGGGCACCGTTTATCTCGACGGAGACCTCCGGCGGGAGGATCGAAGAGCCTGTAACCGTGTAGCCGAGTCTGATGGCGTAGTAGCCGCCCGCGTTCAGAGGTATGTTCAACTCGAGGCCGTCGTTTCTCCGGAGGTTTTCAGAAAGGGGCGGCGAGGTCCAGACGGTCCCGCCGCCGTAAGAAGGGGTAATGTCCGGCAAGAGCGTAGAGTACGGAATCGCGAGATTCGCGCTCAGTGAAACGAGAGCCAGAAAAAGAAAGGTCAGCAGCGCTCCGCCCTTGCCTATGGGTCAGTCTCCTTTCAGTCGGTCATTATCGCGATCTTCTCGATAGCGCTCTTGTACTGCTCGTTGGCCAGTCTGTTCAACTGACCGGCGTAGTCGGCTATGTTCACGTTACCCCTGATGCTGTTCCATATCACGTCGCCTATCGAGGCGTTGTCGTTGTCTCCGACCTTGATTCCGGTAGGCGCCGTCCAGCGGGACTGGATGTAGCCGGGGACTATCTTGACGCCCTCGACGATGCCCTCGGAGATCCTGGCGAAGGCTTCGTCGATTCCCGGGAAGAGCACCTTGACCTTGAAATATTCGTCGAGAACGGCCTGCTCGGTGGTCAGCGGCATAGAGGTCCACTGGTTGGCCGTGTCTATCTCCAGTCTCTTGAGAATACCCTCTTTGGCGAAGGATATGTATTTGGCGAATTCGTAGGCCTGTTCCGGGTATTTGGTCGTCTTGGAGATGATGAAGAAATCTCCTACAACGGTTACCCTGCCTTCGGGAGCGCCGATGAAGCGGCTCGGGAAGGGTAGCGTGGCGAAAGAGGCCGCGTCCCAGGTTCCCGACCATCTGATAGCTATCTTGCCCTGGTTCCAGACATCTCCGTACCAGCCGGCGTTGTACTGCTGCTTCTGCTCATCCGGAAGGCTGTCGAAGACGAACTTGCCGTCGAAGAACTGCTTGGCGATTTTTACTCCTTCTATGAAGGCCGGGTGATCGAGGTTGTACTTCTCGCCGTCCCAGGTGAAGTAGCCCAGCGCGGGATCCTTGGTCGCCGGGAACCATTCGGGGATCTGGACCTCTTCGGCTATGCCGAGAACTCCGTCCCTGGGGATGGTTAGCCTTCTGATCGCCGAAAGCATCGTGTTCCAGTCGGGAGCGTAAGGCAGCTGCGGAACGTTGTAGTTGGTGAAGAGATCTTCGTTGACGAAGTATCCGAGCATATAGAAGCCCGAAGGAACGGCGAAGACCTTTTCGTTGTAAACGGTGGCACCCCTCAGCGGAGCGGGTATGTTTTCCCACTCGGTATCTTTCGCCGTCATGGCCGTTATGTCCAGCGACCAGTCGTTCACCAGCGCCATGGGGATGTTCGGAATCATTATGACGTCGGGCAGCTTACCGGCGGCGGCCGCGGCGATAAGTGAATCTTCGTACTTGCCGTAATCGAGATCGGCGAACTCCACCTTGATATCCGGGTGAGTCTTCATGAACTCCTCGACTATCTTCTTCTCGACGTCCAGACTAAGGTTCCAGTTGGCATAGACGATCGTTACGGCCTGGGCCATGGCCGCCGTAACGAGCAGGATCGCGAGACCTATCATCACTAGCTTTTTCATACTTTACCCTCCTTTTTCAGTCAGTCTTTACTTCTTACCCAATATAGCCACTACTTTGTGAGTCTTACCGTCGTTTACGATCGGAACCTTCGGATCGCCTCCCTTCCCATCGACCGTTACGGTTGCGACTGAATGCGAGAGATTTTCGGGATTTCTTACCTCTATTTCGTACACGGTCTCTTTGAACTTCCTCGTGTATTTGAAGCCCTTCCAGTGCGGGGGTATTACGGGATCTATCTCTATGAAGCCGTTGTCCACCCTTATCCCGAGTATCCAGTTGACGGCCACCCTGTGGAGCCACTGGGCCGAACCGGTGTACCAGCTCCAGCCTCCCTTTCCGTACATCGGCGAGACAGGTCCGTCGGAATTGCCGCAGGTGACGTACGGCTCGGCCATGTATCTGTCTATATCCGCGCTCCTGTTGGGCGGGCATATCCCGGAATAGGCTTTGTAAGCGCTGGTGGCGTCTTTCATGAGCGCGAAGGCCCAGACCGCCCAGGTGGCCGCGTGCGTGTAGACGCCGCCGTTCTCTCTCAGCCCGGGAGCGTATCTGGTTATATATCCTATATCCGGCGCCGGCTTCGTGAAGGCCGGGTAGAGCAGGAGGGCGCCGAAGTCTTTGAGGAGGATCCTTCCGGCCGAATCCATGGCGACGGCCTTCCTTTCGGAATCGGTTATATCGCTTATCACGGCCCAGGTCTGGGCGTTGAGGAAGATCTTCCCCTCTTCGTTCTGCTTCGAGCCGATCTTGCCGCCGTCGTCTTTGGTCGCGCGGATGAACCACTCGCCGTCCCAGGCGTATTCGTTCACGGCGTCCTTCAGCGATTGCATCACGTCGCGGCACCTGTCGGCGAAGGCCCCATCTTCCCGCTTCGTCGAAAGAGGCAGGAACCGTCCGAGCAGAAGGTACATGAATTGAGCAAGCCAGACGCTCTCTCCCTTCCAGTCGCTGCCCACGGCGTTCATGCCGTCGTTCCAGTCGTGCTCTCCTATGAGAGGCAGCCCGCGGGGCGAGAAGCGCTTGAAGGACTTCTCGATGGCCAGCCTGCAGTGTTCGTAAAGCGTCGCCGAACCGCCGTCGGCGAATGACATCTCTTCATCCAGTATGCCGTAATCTAGAGTTTCTCTCACGTACTGCGACGCGATGAAGGGGAGCCACAAAAGATCGTCCGAACAGCCAGTCCTCGGACCGCCGCCTCCTATGGTGAACCACCAGTGAAAGACGTCCCCCTCTCTGAACTGGTGTTGCGCGTGAAGCAGGATCTGTTTCCTCATGAGGTCCGGATCGGCGACGAGGAAGATCTGCGAGTCCTGTAACTGGTCCCTGAAGCCGTAACCGGCCGAGACCTGGTAATACCCGGACTTGCCCCACAATCTGCCCGAGATCGCCTGGTACTTCGACCAGTAATTGGTCATTATATTCAGCGCCGGGTCGGGCGTTTCGACCTTCTCGGCCTCGAGCAAACCGTCCCACATCTCTTTTACTTCCGAGAAGAGCCGCCTGGAAGCCTCGAGGGAGGTGTGGGATTTCAGCAGTTCTTCCGGGTCCTCCTCGCCGATTATAGCGGTGCCGGTGGTGAATACGACGCCCTTCGACTGTCCCGGAGCCAGCACCATCTCGACCTGAAGGGCGGCGCAGGGATCGCCGAACCTGTCGCACTTTCCCGGCAGTTCGTCCTCCAGGAGCGCGGCCGGTCTCTCCTGTGAGCCGTACATCCCTGTGAAGGATTCCTTGTCGCAGGTGTAGGACTTCACCGGCTCGCTCGCGCCGTGAAAGGCGATCTGGTTCCAGTCGGTGTTGTTCCACCTCCCCTTTCCGTCGGGGAACTGTCCGAGATACTTCCTCACGTAGATCGCCCTGTCCCTGAAGGCCGGTACGATGAAGAGCTTGTGAAACTCCCTGTGCTCGTCGGGGAAGTTGCCGAGAACCCACTCGAAGTACGATGTGATATCGAGTCTCCGGGTGGTGGCGCCCTCGTTCTTCAGGGTTATCTCGGCCAGTTCCACCGGCGCCTTTGCCGATACGAAGACTTTCATCTCCGAGTAGATATCCTCCACGCGGTGGCGGTAGACGGTGTAGCCCATCCCGTGGACCACTTCGTACAGAGAGTACTGGGCCATCACCGGCTTCCAGCCTGCCGACCAGAACCTTCCGCTCTCCCTGTCGCGTATGTAATAGTACTTGCCCCAGTCGTCCTTGATCAGGTCCTGGTAAGATCTGGTTATCCGGTTCTGGCCGGCGTTGCCCCGCCATGAGTAACCGCTCCCCGTGTGGGAGGCGATCATGGAGTAATCTCCGTTGCTTATAACGTTCACCCAGGGGCGGGGAGTCCGTGGATCGACTATCACGTATTCCCTCCCGTCCGGGGTGAAGTACCCGTACTTGCTCTCGAAAAGCCTCACTTTCCACACGCTCCTCAAAAGACGGCCTTGCGGGCCTCGAGTTTCTTTTGCTCTTGGGAACTCCCGTCGAGCCGGATGATCAGGCCCGCTCGCCCCTCGACCGTCGCTTCGAATTCAAGATCTCCTGTCTTCACGGTGATTGCTTTATCGTAGTCGTCGTAGTTGTTGAGGAAGAGAAAATCCGCGGCCCTCCCTTTCCTGAGCCAGGCATCGACGAACTCTCCCTTTATCTCGACGTTTCTTTCTATTCCTAGATGCCCGGCGAGCCTGCGAAGGACCTCGAGCTTGTACTCCCTCTCTAGCTCTATCCCGCAGCCGAGCATGACTATCTCGCCCTGCCCGATAGGTCCGCAAAAGGCGCAGGCCGCGCCCTCTTCATCGAACCCGAAAGGCGAAAAGCCCGAAAGTTCACGGTAACTCTCGGTGTAGAAGGCGTTTATTTCCAGGCCGAAGATCCGGGCCATCGACCAGTCCCTCTCTCTGCCTTTTTCAACGCTCAGGCGGTCGCGGATGATCGCGCACTCTCTGCCGTGTTCGTCGCGCTCCGGCAGCACCGGGAAGAGAACCAGCCTCCCGCCGCTTTCCATGTATCGGACGAGCTTTCTCTGAACACCGGCCGGCATGAAGTCGCCGGAGAAGACCCAGAGAACTGGCCGTTCGGTCGGATCGATTCCCTCGACCGCTTCCAGATCCACCGCTCCCGCGGTGTAGTTCAAAAGGAAGAGCCCCCTGAGAAGTCCGTCGAACGTCGCCATGTCCCTGTGCGCTTTGATAGAGGCGAAGGGACTACCGTCCGGAGCGAAGAATTCGCCCGCGTAGTAAGAGGAGATGAAGCCGAACCATGTGTCGAATGCCGGGACGGCGTTCAGCAGCTCTCCCTCGAAGGATCTTACGATACTTATCAGTTCTCTGATTCTGTGGTAACTCCCTCTGAGCTCTCCACGGGCTCCGATGGGCGCCTGCCAGTCGTGTACGCTTCCCATGAGGCCGCTTCCTTCGGGGTTTCTTCCCCCGACGAAGAGATAGTAATTGATCGCGTTCATTCCGCCTGCTATGCAGAGCCGGCTGGAGAGATCTATCGAGGAGGGCATCAGTTTCGGCCTGTCGTGCTGGAAGCCGCTCTGAAATTCGGCCGAGAAGAGCGGCTGGGCGGGATTCTCGACGGCCGTCATGATCGAATTCGAGATACTTATATCGGTGAAGTTCTCGTGTACTATGTTGCCTATGTAGTAGTCGCCCGAAAGAACGGCCCGCGGTATGTCGACCGCAGCCTTCAACTGCGAGACGCCGATCGGGTAATTCTTGCCTCTCTTGGCGTATTCGAGCGTGTCGAAGCCGTGTATGTTTATTATCCTCGGCAGGTCGATGCGCTCCTCATCCATGAAACGCGAGAGAGTCTCGAGGTACTCCCTGAAGTACCGCCTCATGAACCTGTGATACTCGACATTCAGGGGAAAGGCGAACTGTTTACCGTAACTCCAGGCTTCCAACTCTGCGAGAAGTTCCGGCGCCCCGGCGGTGAGGTACTCACGGAAATGGTCGAGAGCAACCGGGCTGTAATCGCCCGTGGAGGTCACCCAGTGGAGCATGCCCACTTCGTTGTCGAGCTGGACCATTATCGCGTCGCTCTCCCGGATAACCTTTGCGACCGATGCGTACCACTCTCTCACGCAGTCGAGGAAACCCGGATGCAGATACGAAAAGACTCTGGTGGGATGAGGCTTTCCCTCGCCCGTCAGCGCGATCCCGTCGGGGTGTTTCACGTAGAGCCAGTCGGGAAGGCCTTCGTTCTTGAGCTCGGACATTATGTAAGGACCGGGTTTGATGATGAGGTCGAAACCGTATTCCACGGCCAGCCTTGTGAAACCCGTCAGATCCCTTTCTGGAGAGGTCCGGCCTTGAAAGTCTATCTCACCCTCTTTCGTCTCGTGCCAGAACCATGGTACATAGAAGCTCAGCGTGTCGAAACCGGCCCGTCTTATCTTTTCCAGCCTGTCGGACCAGTCGTCGGCCGGGACCCTGAAGTAATGCATCTCGGCCGAGAAGAGAAACCTCTCTCGCCCGTCGATGACGAACTTCCCGTCTCTGCATTCAACGCGCTTCACCACGCACCTCCTGCTGAAACTAATTGAAACGTTTCAACGGTATTTCAAGCTTATCATACCGGAGAGGACCGAAGAAAATCCCGTAAACTTCGAAGAAGGATGTATATTCCCGCTCACGGTTGAATAAATGAAAAATCCTCTGTGTCTCTTCAGATCAATTCGAAATAGCCCTTCAGGTGTTCGACGCTGTTGCGCCCGAGGAAGACCTCGAACCGCCCCTTCTCGAGAGCCGGTTTCAAATTTCCGTCGAGGAAAGTTAGCATCTCCTCCGTTATGTCGAACTGCACATTCTTCGATCTACCGGCCTTCAGAAAGAGTTTTTCGAAACCTTTGAGCTCCATCACAGGTCTGGTGACGGAGGCCGTCACATCCCTTATGAAGAGCATAACCGTCTCCGAGCCGTCGTAATCGCCGCGGTTGGTGACACGCGCGCTCACTTTAAGCTCTTCCCCCATCTTCGGCGAATCGCTCGAGAGTGCGAGATCTTCGTAGTCGAAATCCGTGTAGCTCAGACCCCAGCCGAAGGGGAAGAGCGGTTCGTCCTGGATATCTATATACTTCTTGAAGAGCGGACGGCCCGTGTTTTTTCTGTTGTAGTAGACCGGTATCTGACCGACGGCGGCCGGAAATGTCAGCGTCAGTTTCCCCGAGGGATTGTGGATGCCGTAGAGGACTTCGGCAAGCGCGTTGCCGGCCTGATGACCTGGCTGCCAGAGCTGGAGGATCGCCGGCACGTTCGCCTCCTCCCAGCTCAAAACCAGGGGCCGGCCGCTCACCACGACCAGCACGACGTTCTCGTTGACTTCCATTACCGATCTCAGAAGCCGCCTCTGGGCCGCGGGTATCGTTATGTCTGCCCTGGAGCGGTTCTCGCCGCTCATAGAGGAAGTCTCGCCCAGAACCATCAGCACGACCTGCGCCTTCGACGCGATCTCGCGAGCCCTGTCGATGCCGCCCTCTATGTCGGAGTTTATCTCGCAGCCCCTCTCGTAGCGGAACTCCTCTCCGAGGTTCTCCAGACCTTCGAGAACGGTCACACTCTCCTGCGCCTCGACCTGTCCGGCCCAGCAGCCGAGCATATCGGGCCTGTCGTCGGCCAGCTGGCCTATCACCGCAAGTTTTGTCCCCTTTCGCAACGGCAGGAGATTCCGGTTCTTGAGCAGAACTATGGATTCGCGCGCCGCCTTCAAGGCCAGTTCTTTAGCCGCGGGATTTTCAAGGCTCAACCGGCGTGCGTCTTCTATCACGAATCTTTTTTTGCCGAAGAGCCCTAGTCTCTCCTTCAGTTTCAAGACTCTCCCCGCCGCTTGATCGATCTCCTCGATCGTCAGCTTCCCCTCGCGGACGAGCTCTTTCAGATATCTCTCGTAGACTCCGGAGTTCATGTCTATATCCACTCCGGCCTTGAAGCCGAGCCGGGCCGCCTCCCTCCCGTCGGAGGCTATCGAGTGGTTCACCAGCTCTTCCACCGATTCCCAGTCGCTCACCACCACTCCCCCGAAGCCGAGCTCGCCTCTGAGTATGCCCCGTATCGCGCGCTCGTTACCCGAGACGGGGATTCCGTTGAGATCGTTGAAAGAGGACATCACCGACATCACGCCGGCCTTCACCGCCGCGTCGAAGGGTGGGAGGTAGATCTCCCGGAGCGATCTCTCCGAGATGTCTGCCCCGTCGTAATCCCTCCCGCCCTGCGGCGCACCGTAGGCAACATAATGCTTGGCGCAGGCGGCGGTTTTCGGCAGATCCTCCCAGTCGTTTCTCTGGTATCCCCTGACCCTGGCCCTCGCCACCTCGCTTCCCAGATGGGGGTCCTCGCCGGCCCCTTCGGCGACCCTGCCCCACCTCGGATCTCTCGAGATATCCACCATGGGGGCGAATATCATGTTGATACCCTCCATGGCCGCCTCGCGCGCCGACAGGGCGCACGTCTCCTCTATGAGCCCCATATCGAAGGAACAGCTCAGAGCGAGGGGAATGGGAAAGATCGTTCTGAATCCGTGAATGACATCGTCGCCCATTATCAGGGGAATGCCAGTTGGCGAGTCGAGCGCCACGTTCTGCCTCAGCTGCGTCTCTTCGCCCCTGTTGTTCAAAAAGGAACCGATTCTTCCCTCGGCCAGCGCTTTCTGTTGGGCTTCTCCGTACTTGCCGTACATCACCAGCTGGCCGATCTTTTCCTCGAGCGTCAAATCACCCAATCTCTTCATGTGCAGCCCTCCCGGTCGAATCCCTCACCACCAGCGTAACATCTAAATTGATATTGCTCACCTCGTCGTACTTGCCAAAGATCAGGCTGACAAGCATGTGCGCGGCCAGGGAGCCGAGCTGGTACATCGGCCTCCTCACCGTGGTCAGTTTCGGAGTTATGTACGAGGAGAGTTCTATATCGTCGAAGCCGACGAGAGATATATCCTCCGGCACTCTCAACCCGAACTCGTTTATAGCCTTGAGCGCACCTATGGCCGTTTCGTCGTTGGCGCAGTAGAAGGCCGTGGCGATCTTCCGGCCACGGTTCGCCTCCAGGTAACCGCTCATCGAGCTGCGGCCGAACTCCTCGGTGAAGTCGCCTTCCAGAACGTCCCCGGCCACAACGTTGAGTCCGAACTTCTTCATGGCTCCGGTGAAGCCGGAATACCTTTCCCTGGCGTCCAGCGTGTCCTTCGACCCCTTTATGAAACCTATCCGCCTGTGTCCCAGCTCCTGGAGGTGTCTGACGACTTCGTAAGAGCCCCTTTCGTTGCCTATCCGAACGCTCCTCACCCTCTCGCTTTTTAACACCCTGTCGAGCGTGACTACGGGGAAGTCCCGGGAGAAGCCTTCTACATCCTCGGATTTGACCGCCGGGGTCATGATGATGAGGCCGTCGACGATATCGTTTTTGAGGAACTTGGCGACATCCTGACGGCGGTTCTCCAGCGTGCAGTAGATCAAAAGGTTGTAACCCATGTTGTGAAGAACATCCTGAATGCCCTTCACCAGAGAGTCGTAGAAGGGGCCCTTTATTTCGTGGACGATGAGCGATATGAGGTCGTACTTTTCCTTCTTGAGGCTCCTGGCGAAGGTGTTGGGAACGTAGTTCAATTCCTTCGCGGCCTTCAGCACTTTCTGCCTGGTCTCTTCGCCTATCCTGTTGCTGTTGTTCAGGACGTAGGAAACGGTGGAGATCGAAACCCCCGCGAGCTTCGCCACGTCTTTTATAGTCGCCAAGGTTATCCCTTCTTTCATTGAAACGTTTCAACAAATTATACTATTTTTCTCACTCCGTCCAAAATCCCGGCGGGAAATAACCGGGCTATAATTGTCTAAAGGTTTCAATGGCCGTTGCGAAGGTGATAAAGAATGAAAGAAGAAAATTGGTCGAAGATCTGCAAAACTCCCCGGTTGATTTCGGCCGAGATCCATTACTTCAGGCTCGAGCCCGGGGAGTGGAGAGACAGGATCGAAAAAGCGAAGGAGGCCGGTTGCGACGCGATAGCTTCCTACATTCCCTGGCTCTGTCACGAGAGCGTCGAGGGCAGATACGATTTCACCGGAAGACTGGACCTTAGAGCCTTCGTGGAGCTTGCGAAGGAACTGGGGCTTTACTTCATAGCCAGACCGGGCCCCTTCGTCATGGCCGAGCTGAAAAACGAAGGAATCCCTCACTGGCTGTACGATAAGCACCCGCATCTCAGACCCGTCGGCTGGGAAGAAAGAAGAGTCGAGAGCGCCATGGTCACCTACAACCACCGGGACTTTCTAGAGGAGGTCGGAAAATGGTACGGCAGGGTGGGGGAGATCCTCGGACCGTTGCTGGTGGGCATGGGAGGAAACGTCATCGCCGTCCAGCTGGACAACGAGATAGGCATGCTCCAGTGGATAAACAACACGCCCGATCTCTCGGACTTCACGCTCGCAAGGTTCATCGATTGGGTCACAAAGAAGCGCGGCCGGGAGCCCTACGGCTTCGCGCTCGAAAATCGCGATGAAACTTACAGACTCCTCCGCAGCCCGGGGGAAGATTTCTCGCTGGAGTTCATACGCGACCTCGGTCTCTTCACGCGCGAGGATTACAGAGAGTACGTGCAGAACCTGAAACGGCTGGCCAGGAGGGCCGGCCTCGAAGGCGTGCACTATATAGTCAACATTCACGGTACGTCCGAAGGGAGGGGCTTCACCTTTCCGGTAGGCATCAGCCAGCTTTACAGAGCCTGCGACGACGAAGAGGTCTTCCCCTCGAGCGATATCTATCTGGGAGATCTCTCCTTGAGGAACTTCCAGGACCTGTACACGATAAACGAAACGCTCGCGGCCGCCTGCGGGAATGTTTACGGTTCCATGGAGTTCGAGTGTGGCGACGGCAATTACGGGGACAACTACGGGCAGAGGATCGACCCCTACACGCTGGAGCACAAGCTGAAGCTCTGCATAGCCCAGGGAAACCGGTTGATCAACTACTACCTCTTCACGGGAGGGAGAAACTATGTCCTGGACCCCGAGCCGCTCGACGGCAACGGAAGGATAGCCTTCACCGGCGAGCACCACGGCTTTGCGGCCCCGATCTCTCCGGCGGGCGCGGAAAACTACACCTACCGCTTCCTGAGGGAGGCGACGCTCTCCCTAAAAGCTCTGTCGAAAAGCACGGGCAATCTCTCGGTTAGCCACGATCCTCTCACGGTGGCCTTCATTCCAGACTATTTCATGAGCGAGTACCATTACGGGTCGAGATCCGGAGAGATGGTTTCCGATCTCCAGACTCACCGGGCGGGCAACTTCTGGGACAGCTTCCTCAAGGCGCTCCTGCTCCTGGGATACCGCTACGACGTGAAGAACATACAGGACGGAGAGATCGATCCCGAAAGACTGTTGATCCTTCCCTGCGCGAGGTATCTGGACGCTGCGATCCAGAGAAAGATCGCCGATCACGTCGAGGGCGGAGGAAGGCTGGTGATTTACGGGGAGTTGCCCCTCTTAGATATGACAGGCAGAGCCTGCAGGGAACTGATCGAGGCTCTGGGCATAACTCCATGGGAGGCTTACCGCTCCTCTCACAGATATTTCCTCTCGGTGAAACCTTCGGGCCTGCCAGAACTGGCCACGCATTTCGCCCGGGCTTTCAGTATAGAGGGGGGTGAAGAGCTCGCCGTAATAGCCCAGAAGGGAGAACCGTGCGCAGCCATAGTCGGAAGCACAACGGTCATAACGGCCCATTTCAACTGCAACACCGGCTTCTTCGGCCGAATTCTCGAGGGCTATGGATTGAAACCGAAGATCTCCATGACGGGCGATTCCTTCGGGGTCTTCCCGGTCGTGAGCGTCGGCGACCGCGGAGAGAGGCTCGTTTACGTCTTCAACGAAGACAACTTCGAAAGGCGTATAAGACTCCGCTTCGAAGAGGAGCCGCTTTTCGGGGGGGAAGAACTCTTTCTCCGGGCGAGAGAGGTGGCTGTGGAGATGAATTACCCCTGAAGCTGTATTAATATATAGACATATGAATCTAATTTTGAAGGGGGAGTAGCGTTGAGGATACTAGTACTTCTTAAACAGGTGCCCGACACCGACGAAGTAAAACTCGACCCTGAGAACGGAACGATGATAAGAGAGGGGGTCGGGACGGTTATAAATCCACTCGACCTGCACGCGCTCGAGAGCGCCATAAGGATCAAAGAGAGCGGGGAGCACGAACTGACTGTCGTTTCCATGGGGCCTCCCGCCGCCGAGGAGGCGCTGCGCGAGGCGATAGCCATGGGGGCCGACAGGGCCGTGCTGCTGACGGACAGAAAGTTCGCGGGCGCCGATACCTGGGCTACCGCGAAGACTCTCTCCGGGATGATAGAGCTGGAAGGGCCGTACGATCTGATACTCGCCGGCGAAAAGGCCACCGACGGAGAGACGGGACAGGTTGGGCCGGAAGCGGCGGCCATGATGGATATCCCTGCCATCACCTACGTTTCCAGGATAATCGAAGTCGGCGAGGACGGAATGGTGGCGGAGAGAGAAGTGGAAGACGGCAGAGAAACCTGGAAGGTGCCTTACCCCGTGCTTCTGTCGGTGACCAAAAACGTCAACGAACCGCGCCTCCCCACGCTGAAAGGAAAAAAGAAGGCCAGAAACGCGAATATAGAGAAAATGGGCAGCGAGGCTCTGGGACTGGAGCCCTCGACGATCGGCCTCACGGGTTCGCCCACAAGGGTCGTCAAGATAAACACTCCCAAACTCTCGCGCCAGGCGAGGCTTTACGAAGGAAGCGAACTGGTCGAGGGGATCGACAGGCTCAAAGCTCTCCTGAAGCCTTACCTGGAGGTGAACCATGAGTGAGATATGGGTGATCGCCGAGAAAAGGGGTACTCAGATACATTCCAGCACCTACGAACTCCTTGGAAAGGCCAGGGAGCTGGCGCAGAAGAACGGTTCGTCCGTAGCGCTCGCGCTTCTGATACAGGAAAGGCCGACCGGGGACACCTTCAGGAGCCTCTTCAGGGGAGGGGCCGACAGGGTGATACTCGCCGTCGACAAAAGCTTCGAGAGGTTCGACTTCGGGCCGTACATAAGGGTTTTGAAAGAGATGGTCCTGCAAAGACCGCCAGAAGTGATTCTGGCCCCGGCCACCAGCTCGGGCCGCACGTACATGCCCGGTTTAGCGGCGCTTCTCGGCACGGGCCTCACCGCCGACTGTACGGGGCTGGACATAGAAGAGGGAACGGGCAACCTGCTCCAGACCAGACCGGCGATAGGCGGCAACATAATGGCAACCATAAAGACTCCAAAGCACAGGCCACAGATGGCGACCGTGAGACCGAAAATCTTCTCCCCGCTCGGTGAGGTTTACAGCGAGCACGGAGAGATAGTTGACTTTCCGGTGAGACCGGAACTCGTCGAAAGCCCGGCCAGACTCCTGAAGTTCGACTCGATCGGAGAGGGCGAGAAGGGCGTCCAGGACGCCGAGATAATAATCGCCGGCGGAATGGGGCTGAGAAGGATGGAAAACATGGCGCCCATATACAAACTGGCCAGAATGATAAACGGCACCGTAGGCGCTTCCAGAAAGATCGTCGATTCCAAATGGATAGGCCACGAAGCCCAGGTAGGTTTGAGCGGACACACGGTGAAGCCGAAGATATACATAGCGGCCGGTATCTCCGGGGCGGTGCAGCACATCGCCGGAATGCAGACCTCCGAGTTCATCGTGGCCATAAACAGGGACAGGAACGCCACGATCTTCAACTTCGCCGATATAGGACTCGTCGGAGACGCCACCGAGATACTGACCCGGCTGGTCGAGGCTATGGAAATGGAGGTGCGCGAATGAAGTACAACTCTCTGAACCTTGAGCTTTTGAAGGAGCTTCAATCCATGCTCACGGTGCCGATCAAATACGATGAAGAGACGCTTGAAAGATATTCGAAGGACGAGACGGCCGAACTGAAGGCCGTGAAGCCCGAAGTGGTCGTCTTCCCCGTGAGTACCGAGGAAGTCTCCGGCGTGATGAAATTCGCCAACAGATACTCGATACCGGTAACCCCCAGGGGCGCCGGCACAGGGCTTTCCGGCGGTGCCGTCCCGGCCTTCCACGGCATAGTGATGAGCCTGGAGAAGATGAACAGGATACTCGATTTCGACGCGGCCAACATGATGATAACGGTCGAGCCGGGCGTCATAACCGGCGAGATACAGAAACTGGCCGACAGACACGGACTGGTGTACGGGGGAGACCCCTGTAGCAGCGAGAGCTCGTCGATCGGCGGAAACATCGCCGAAAACGCCGGCGGAAACAAAGTCATGAAGTACGGGCCGACCGGCTACCACGTTTACGGACTGGAGGTCGTCCTCCCGTCAGGTGAGGTAACCCGTCTGGGCGGAAAGATGATCAAAGACGTCAGCGGCCTCGATCTGATACATCTGATAGTCGGATCGGAGGGAACGCTCGGCATAGCTACCGGGATAACGCTGAGGCTCCTGCCCAAACCCAAATATTCAGTGGCCCTGTTGATACCTTTCCCCGACATAGACACCGCGATCGCGGCCGTTCCGAAGCTCATGACCGGTTCGGGAGTGGTACCGACCTCGCTGGAGTTCATGGACGCCTCATCGATAAAGGCCGTCTGCAGCTTCCTCAACATGGAGTTCCCCTACGCCGACGCCGGAGCCCACCTGATAGTCGAGGTCGAAGGGAGCGGCAGAGACTCGGTCTTCGACGACTACGTCAAACTCGGAGAGAGCGCCATAGAGGCCGGAGGGCTGGAGGCCTTCGTCGCCGACAACAGGAACACGCGCGAAAAGCTCTGGAAGGCCCGCAAATCGATAGCCGAGGCGCTGGCCTCGATCAGCCCGGTTCATTGCATGGAAGACGTATCGGTTCCGATGGCCAGCATACCCGAGCTTATAAAGTTCTCCGAAGAGATCGCCCGGGATAGGGGTCTGGAGATGATCGCCTTCGGCCATGCAGGCGACGGTAACGTCCACGTATCCTTCATAAAGGGCGACATGCCAGAGGAGAGATGGAACGAAGCCCTCCCGCTGGCGCTCAAGGAGCTTTACGCCAAAACCACCGCGCTCGGGGGCTGCATAAGCGGCGAACACGGGATAGGCCTGAAGAGGAAGAAGTACCTGGCCTCGATAACAGACAAAGCCCAGCTCGACCTGATACGGGGTATCAAGAGAGCCTTCGACCCGTCGTACATACTCAACCCCGGCAAGATCGTCGATCTATAGAATAAATAAAAACCTGGAGGCAAACGATGATAAGAGAGAAACTGGTCGAGTACGCTAAACTGGCCTGGGACCGGAAGCTCACCGAAAGCACCGGAGGCAATATGAGCGTACGACACGGGAGCGAGATCCTGATTACCCCAACAACGGTGATAAAACACTTTCTGGTGCCGGAAGATATAGTCGCGATGACGCCCGAAGGGAAACAGACCGGGGGCTTGCGGAAGGCCTCTTCGGAATACCGGATGCACCTGAGGATCTACGAAAAATGTCCCGATGTGGGGTCGGTCTTCCACGCCCATCCTGCCCACGCCACAGCCATGGCCGTTATGCAACGGGCGATCCCGGTCAACACTCTGCCCGAGGCGGCCCTGATGCTGGCTCCAATAACCTACCTGCCTTACAAAATGCCGGGAACGGACGAATTCGCCGATGCCTTCAACGAAGGTCTGGAAATGGGTTCGCGTGTCTTTGTACTTCAGAACCACGGCGTGACGGCGGCCGGAAAGGATATCGAAGAGGCGTACGCAAAACTGGAGACGCTCGAGTTTCTCGCGCAGATCGCCTTCCTTTCCGGGGCGAAACCGGGTCATCTCGAAATACCGACAGAAGACATACTGCTCTTTCTGGAGCACGTGCTCGGCCGGAAGGTCACCGACTACAGGAGCGATTACTGGTTCAAATAATTACTTCATAGAATCCCAAAAAGCTCTCCGGATCTGGAGGCTCAAGGCGGGCCGGACACGTGCCGTTCAGTTCAAACTCGACTATCGCCCGGCTTTCCGGTCCGGTTATCGGAGTGCGACAGTTGCGGCCCGTTATCGGCGAACAACTCCGCCCGGTCGTGTCTTCAACTTCAACTTGGACGAGCGACACAAAGCGAATATAATCGAGGTGGATTCAGCAAGAGGCACTTACTGAATAGGGGGTGTTTGAGATGAAACGGGCGCTCGTTGTTATCGTTCTCGTAACTCTGATACCGCTGATAGTGTTCTCTTCACTTATCCACACGGCCGAAGACGGGGTAATAAGGGGCACGATAAAATCTTATCGGGACGGGGTTCTCACCTTCCAGCTGGCCGCCGCCAGAGTAGATGTAGATCTGGACATAGCGAAGGTCCTGAAGATCTCCTTCGACGAGAAGACCATCAGGGGGCAGGGCCTGGTGATGAAGAACGGCCTGAACATACCTTACACCATCCTCGTCTCCATAGAGGATGGCAAGGCGATCTTCGCCCTTCCCTTCGGCATGATGTACGTCGATTCCCTTGAAAAACTGGCCTTCCTCAACACCCAGGACTTTACGGAACTTTCGCTACCGGAGGAAAAGGACTTCCTGGTCGAAACGGTTACGGAGGCGAAGTTCGAAGCGGCCCTCGAAAAAGCGGAGGGAGACGGGTATCACTTCGCCTCTCCCTACGGTACACTGATCGTGCCGGCCTCCCACATAACAAAGATGAGGATCGGGCAGGGTCCTTACAGTGAGTCTGGAACAACTCTTCCGGGAAACGTCGTGATAGACGGCGCAATTCACAGCTTCGACGGCAAGTATCACACGTTGAAGACGGACTTCGGAGAGATCAAGGTTCTCGCCGGAGCCCTGAACTCATGGGTCAACGAAGCGCCCGGCGATCCGATAGAGGCCGAGTCTTTCCTGATCTTCAAGAACCTCCAGCAGGTCACCGGCTCGGTACGGAACTGGTCGAGTGGAACGGTGGAGTACGCGACTCCCTGGGGAGCACTGCAGATACCGCAGAACGAAATAGCGCAGATAATCATGGGAAAGTCGATAGGTCTGCAGATAACGACGACGCCCTCCGGGGCCGACGTCTCCTTCGACGGAGAACCGACAGGAAAGAGTCCCGTCCTGATCTCCACGCTCACCGAGGGGAAGCACACCCTGGCCGTTTCCATGCCCGGCTACCGGACGGTCGAACGCGAGGTTTACACCACTCCTATGATGTACTCGCAGATAGAGGTCGTCCTGGAGTATGGGAACTTCTGGGAGACTAAAACACCGATGCCGACGGCCAGGAGCAGCCACGGCGCGGTGGTCTGTGATGGAAGGATCTACGCGATAGGCGGCTTCGACGGAAACAGCCGCCTCAACAGAGTCGAAGCGTACGATCCCGCTACCGACGGCTGGACCGAAGTCGCGCCGATGCCGACTGCCAGGAGCAGTATAGCGGCCGTTCTCTGCCAGGATAGAATCTACGTGATAGGCGGCCACGACGGAAGCAAACGCCTCAGCAAAGTCGAAGCATACGATCCCGCCTCGAATGCATGGACGACAGTTTCGCCTATGGAGACTGCCCGAAACAGCCTCACGGCGGTGGCTTACGAAGAGAGGATCTACGTGATAGGCGGGTTCGACGGCAGCAAGAGCCAGAGCAGAGTAGATGTGTACGATCCCCGCACCGACAAGTGGAGTTCGGCCGCACCGATGCCCACCGCGAGGTACGGACTGGCCGCGGTGGTTTACGGCGGCAGGATATACGCCATGGGCGGTAACGACGGAAGCGTCCGGCTCGACAGGGTCGAAGTTTACGATCCCGCCACCGACGGCTGGACAGAAGTCGCGCCGATGCCGACGGCCAGAGAGTGGTTGACGGCCGTAGTTTATGGCGAGAGGATCTACGCCATAGGCGGGTACTCCGGAAGCGTATCTAACAGAGTCGAGGTTTACGACCCCGCTAACGACAGCTGGATCGAGGCCGTGCCGATGTCGGCCGGAAGGGAGTGGTTCGCTGCGGTGGTCAGTGAGGATTGGATCTACGCGGTTGGCGGATCGGACGGAAAGAACCATTTGAACAGAGTCGAAGCGTACAACCCCGCCGGAATACCTCCCGTCGCCTCATCGACAGAGGTCGCCGACGATCTTGCGGATCGGGCCGAGTTCGATCTCCGACTCGTTGTGGTCGCCCCTATAACGGCCGACTTCTACCTGGGCGAGAGCCACGATCTGGAAATAGAACTGGTTGGACCGACTAACTTCAAAGAATCCTTTGAAAATGTTGCCTCAGGCGATCCGAACACCGTGACGATCGCCTCCCTGAAGGCCGGAACGTACGAAATAAGGACGAAGTGGGGAGACGCGAGCAGAACCTGGACCGTCGAACTGAACGACGGTGAATCGACCGTGAGATTCATGATGTAAGAGTGAACTCTTAACCTTTCGAAATTATCCCGTGTAATCTGCCCTAAAATCCCGTTCGGAATTCACGAACGGGATTTTTTCTGCCAGAGATGGACCTGCCATCCTGAGAAAGGCCGGGGACGGCTGTCGAAGCTCAGGTAGTATAATCGATTATATATAAATGTGGGAGGTAGGAGCAGTACTGCTAACGAGAAACTGTCGGATAACATTGGCGATGGGAGAATTAATCCGTAAGGAGGCAGACTATATGTTAGTCTGCATTGTTGTAAGAAAACTAAAACTTGTAGAAAGATCATCATCGCTATTATGCGAAAGGAGGGAAGCGTCATTCCTCACCGGGCTAAAGCACGGTGATGAATGACACTGTTTAGATGAAGAAGTCGATTATTTCCGTAATTACTCTTCTGTCGGCATCGCTTTTCGCTCAGGGCGTTCCGGAGTTGTATTCCGCACCCGTCAAGAAAGCGCAGGTAGGCGCCATAGAAATGGCTTACAAGGTCTTTGGAAGCGGCGCCCCTCTGCTTATGATCGCAGGTTACGGATCGCCTCTGGAGAGCTGGGACCCGTACGTAGTTTCCGCGCTCTCTAAAGAGTTCACCGTGATAGTCTTCGATAACAGGGGCATCGGAAGATCGACAACTTCTGACGAGGCCCCTTCGATAGAGTTGTTTGCGAAAGACGCCGCTGATCTTGTCAGAACCATAGGCTTTGAAAAGGTCAGCCTCGTGGGATGGTCCATGGGAGGTTACATCGCGCAGGAGTTCGCCCTCAATTATCCGGAGCTGACCGACAAACTGGTTCTTCTCTCGACTAGCTGCGGAGGAGACGAGTCGGTGCCTCCTTCGGATGAAGCGGTTTCCATGCTTCAGAACATGGGGGATCCACAGGTGCTTCTGAAAGTGCTCTTCCCTGCCGACTGGACGCTTGCCCATCCGGAGGTGGCGGCGAGGTTCACGGCCGCTTCCGGTCAGGATGGAGCCGGCGACCAAAACCAAAGAGGTATAGCCGATCAATACGTTGCCGTGGGTAACTGGAGTGGGACCTGCGAGAGGCTGAAATCGATCGAGTCCGACACCATGATAATAGCGGGAACGGAGGATATCATACTCCCCGTGAAGAACTCGCTGATCCTCGCCGAAGCGATAGAGGGCTCATGGCTCGTGAGATTGAAAGACGGCGGACACGGTGCGATTTATCAGTTCCCCGAAAGAATCGCCGATCTGCTGATTACCTTTTTGAAGTAACCCGTTCACCGACAGGCTCCCGAAATCTCTGCCTCAAAAAACAGTCAGGTCTCGATGTCATGCGGATCGTGGATAGCTTTCGCTCATCTCTTCATATGATCTTAACATGACCGATCGGTCATGTACATTGACCGCCCGTTCTTTTTGATGTAATATATGACCGAGAAGTCATATGACCAAGTGGTCATAAAGAGGGTGATCGCGATACCAAAAGAGACGTTTTTCAATCTACCGCTCGAGAAGAGAGAAAGGATCATCGAAGCGGCGATAGACGAGTTTTCAAGAAACGACTACCGCGAGGCGAAGATTAACGAGATAGTCAGGCTGTCTTCTATACCCAAGGGTAGTTTCTATCAGTACTTTGAAGATAAGAAGGATCTGTTCAAGTATGTGATCGATCTGCTCTACGAGAAAAAGATGGAGGCGATATCAAACGTTATGAACTCGGCCGTGAACACGAGTGCTTTTCAGGTGCTCAGGTTAATGGCTGAGGCGGCGATCGAGATGGCCGAGGAGAATCCAAGGTTATCGAAGATAGGAGACAGACTCATGGCCGATCCGGCTCTTATGAGAGAAGTTTTCGAAGACTACAGGCCATCGAGTGACGGGCTTATGGAAGGCCTGGTGAGACAGGGCATAGAGAGGGGCGATATCGCGCCCTGGGTAGATCCCTCGCTGGCGGCCAGGCTGATTACGGCCTTTTTACTCGCGCTCGGAGATGCGGTCAGAGAATCGGGATACGGCAATCTGACGGAAGAGGCGAGAAAGAAGTTCTACTCGATGGTCGATATTCTTGAAAAAGGAATGAGGAGGAGAGAACAAGATGATAGAAGTTGAAGGACTGTACCATTCTTACACGAACGATGAAAGATATGCCGTCAAGGGTGTGTCGTTCAATATAAAAGAAGGCGAGATCTTCGGCTTTCTGGGACCGAACGGCGCGGGCAAATCGACCACGCAGAAGGTTCTGACGGGATTGCTCCCACTGCAACGGGGCTCTGTGAAGATAGCCGGTAAGGATGCGGGTAAACCCGATTCGAGCTTTTACAATATGATAGGCGTTTCCTTTGAGCAACCTAACCTGTACAGGAAACTGACGGGACTGGAGAACCTGGACTACTTCGCGAAGATGTACGATGTTCCAACTGAAGATCCCATGGAACTGCTGAGGATGGTCGGTCTAGAAGAGGCCGCTTCGAAAAGGGCGGGAGAGTACTCCAAGGGTATGCAGCAGAGACTGGTTTTCGCCCGCTCCCTGATAAACAAACCGAAGATCTGGTTCCTAGACGAGCCGGTTTCGGGGCTAGATCCGACCACTTCGGCAACGATCAAAGAAATAATCAAACGAAAGAAGAGCGAGGGCGTGACCGTATTTCTCACGACCCACAACATGTATATAGCCGAAGAGCTCTGCGACCGCGTAGCCTTCATAGTCGCCGGAGAGATATCGCTCATCGATTCTCCGCGCAACCTTAAGCTGCAATACGGGCAAAAGCTGGTCGAAGTCGAATACAGACTCGACGGGAGCGTCAAGAAAGAGAGTTTTTCTCTGCTTCAGGGAAGCGACAAAGCGAAACTCAACACCCTGATAGAAAAAGGGACGATCGAGACTATGCATTCGAAAGAAGCGACTCTCGAAGAGATATTCATCGGGGTGACTGGCAGGGAGCTGAGATGATGAGACTGGCTGCCAATACTTTGAAGGAGCTCAGACTGGGCTGGCGGAGTTATTACTTTCTTCTCGTCGTCGGAGTCGCGATCGCGTACTTCCTTCTGGTGACCTTTCTCATTCCCGAAGATCTCACCGTGAGCCCGGATGTGGTGGTCCTGAACGAGATGGAAGAAGGCTCTCAGGTCATGGAAAATCTCTTCGGAGGCGATATGGAGAGCGACAAACTTTTGCTGGCCAAGGATAGAGACGATCTTGAGAAAACAATGAACCGGCGTTTTAACAGTGTCGGAATAGTTTTGAAAGGCTCTATAAGAGAGCCGGGTTTCGAACTGGTCTTTCAGGGTCATGAGAGCCAGGATATCAGGGAGCTGCTGAGACTTTCAATATTGCAGAGAACGGGCACTCTCCGCTCGGAAGAAGGATACAATATCGAGTATCTTGAAGACCGAAAACCCGTCGATGAAGCGATCCCCTTCAACAAGTCCTTTCTCCCGGTTCTCTTGATGTCCGAGGCGGTAATGCTCGGAATGTTCCTGGTCTTTGCCATGATCTTCGGCGAGAAGTCCGAGGAAACTATAAAAGCCTACAGCATCACCCCGGGGAGGATATGGGAGTATCTGGGAGCCAAGGTCATCGTGCTCGCGATTCTTGGAGTGCTCTTCACTCTCATACTGACTCCTATGGTCGTCGGAATCGGTCCGAGGTACGGCGAGTTATTGCTGATAGTCGTTGTCGGAAGCACCCTTTCAACATCTATAGCGCTTATCTTTGCGAGTTTCTATAACAACCTCTCCCAGTCGCTCGTTCCCATGCTTGGGCTGAGTCTCGTGTTCGGTCTGCCGATGATATCCTTTTTCATTCCAGGATTCTCGCCCTGGTACCTCAGGATTCTGCCCACTTACACCATACTTTTCGCGCTCAAGGGGGCCGTCTTCCCGGGTTCAATCCAAGTTGGCATCTCCAGCCTTTGGCTGATAGCGCTTGAGGGAGCGATCGCCTTCACGATCGCCGTGCTTGTTTACGGGCAGCGAGTCCGAAAAAATTGAAGGGAGATGGTTTGATGAATGTGAGAAGAGTTCTCAATATATTCAGACTGGACACTTTGAACAGCCGCAGGGACAAAGTGATGATCTACACACTGCTGGCGCCAATAATACTGACGATCGTATTCAAATTGATATCGCCGGATTTTCAGAGCCTGTCGATCGATTTCATCGTACCGGAGAGTGAGGCCGAACTGGCCGTTCAGCTGGACAGGTACGCAAACGTAGAAAAGGTAGCCGGCATACGGGAAATGAAGGATGCGGTAGCCCGTGGAGGCGACCGGATTGGAGTCTATGAGAGCGGGGGGAAGTATGTCCTGGTTATGCAGGGCGACGAATCGCCACAGGCGCGTGAACTGGCGGAGCTGGCGATTTCGGCCGTACTCCAAGGAGACACATCCTTGATAAATATCGACTTCAGCGACAACGGCAGAGTGATACCGCCGGTTACGCTCTTCGGCTTCAGCTTTGTGGTCATACTCTCCTTCACGCTGGGAGGCTTTATCATAGGGTTCAATATAATCGAAGAGAAAGAGAGCGGAGCCATGAGGGCTTTGATGGTAACGCCAGTTTCGAAGGCCGAGTTCCTTCTGGGAAGGAGCATAATGGGAATCTCTGTGCCGATAATCCACGCGCTTCTGGCCGTCTTGATCTTCGCAATAGGCGGTCTGGATATACTCAAGCTCATAATGGTGACTGTCGTGAGTTCGGTCATAGGCATCGTGATGGGTTTTTTGATCGGAGTCATGTCTTCCAGTCAGATGACCGGTCTTGCGAATATGAAGATAAGCGTTCTGCTTCTGTTGATGCCCGTTATGATTGCTTTTGTTTTGCCCGAAAACAGACAGTTCATATTCTACTGGTCTCCGACTTACTGGTCGTTTGCGGCGTTGAAGGATATTCTTACACGGAGCGCCGAATGGGGAGGTTTTCTACTGCAACTTCTGTGGATTTCTCTCACGACCGGACTGCTTTTCCTGTTCATGAGGGGAAAGATAAAGAGCGGACTCAAGACTTATCAGAGTTGAAGCGGGAGAGATTCCCGCTTCATTTTCATCGACAAAACCCCTCCGGTTGAAGTAGATATTTTTATGGGGCAAAAAATAAAATGCTATATAACCTCCCCTGTTCAATATTCGTATTCTGGCTTTCTGAACGATCTGAGTCGATAATTACCCATCTGGTCAGATCAATCGTTCTTTGATCGTTCTCTGATAAATTTATTCCATTTTCCTCTATCTATATTACCGTGATGGCATACCAGAAATGGGTGCATCTTTGGCTATAATTTCAACAATAGGAGATTCCTCTTATTTCTTCTTGTACTTGACAGAAAAGATAACCAAATACGAGGTGAGAATTATGATTGAAGGAAAGGAAATTGCCTCTGCGGGTCAGCTGAGATATGGAATGCTTGGGGGCGGTGAGGGCTCTTTCATCGGCGACGTGCACAGAAAGGCGATCGCCATGGACGGTATGGCGGAACTTGTGGCCGGTTGTTTCTCGATAGACTACGAAGATACGCTCAAAACCGCTAAGAAGCTCCGCGTCGCCGACGACAGAGTTTACAAAGACTACGTTGAAATGGCCAGAAAGGAGTCGGGCAGAGAAGATTGCATAGACTTCGTCGATATCGCGACACCCAACAACACGCATTATCCGATCGCAAAAGAGTTTCTAAATGCGGGCATAAACGTTGTCTGCGAGAAACCGTTGACCATAGATCTGGCGCAGGCCGGGGAACTCGCCGCGCTGGCGAAGAAAAAGGAATTGCTCTTCGCCGTCACTTACACCTACTCCGGTTATGTGATGGTGAAACACGCTAGAGAGATGATAAAGCGTGGCGACATAGGAGAGATCAGAGTCGTCATGGGCGAGTACGCCCAGGACTGGCTGGCCACACGCCTGGAAGACACGGGAAATATGCAGGCCTCCTGGAGGACCGATCCCTCGCAGACCGGCCGATCCAACTGCGTTGGCGATATCGGAAGCCACATAGAGAACACGGTTTCATACATGACGGGATTGAAGATTAAGTCCCTGTGTTCCAGTCTGGACTCTTTCGTTCCCGGCCGTAAGCTCGACGACAACGCCGAGATACTCGTGAGATTCGACAACGGCGCCAGGGGTGTTTACTGGGCGTCGCAGGTTGCCGTGGGCCACGACAACGGGCTGAGAGTTAGGATCTTCGGAAGCAAGGGATCTATAGAGTGGGAACAGGAAAACCCCAACTACCTCAGGGTAGCCTATATCGGCGGACCGGTTCAGATACTTTCCAGGGGCGGAAGCTATATGTTGCCGAACGCCGCGAAAACGTCGCGAATCCCGGCGGGTCATCCCGAGGGTTATTACGAGGCCTTCGCCAACATCTACAGGAACTTCGCAACGGCCCTGATGAAAAAGAAAAAAGGTGAAGATATTTCCGATGCGGATTTTCCGAGTGTTGAGGATGGACTCGAGGGAGTCAAATTCATAAGCAGAGCTGTCGAGAGTTCCGAAGCCGGCAGCGTATGGGTAGACATGTAGGAGGTATGTTCATGGGAAAGAGACCGGTTACTCTCTTTACGGGTCAGTGGGCCGATCTGACCTTTGAGGAGATCTGCAAGAAAGCCAGTTCCTGGGGCTACGACGGCCTCGAAATAGCCTGCTGGGGCGATCATATGGATCTAGAAAGGGCCGCGACCGATCCCGCTTATGTGGAGAACAGGAAGAGTATCCTCGAGAAGTACGATCTGAAGTGCTGGGCGCTCGGCGCCCATCTGGAGGGGCAATGCGTGGGGGATCTGTACGATTCGAGGCTCGACGGCTTCGCACCGGACAGTTGCAAGGGCGACCCCGAAAAGATAAGAGCCTGGGGCATAAAACAGATGACGTTCGCCCCCACAGCCGCAAGAAATATGGGCTGCTACACCGTCACCGGTTTCACCGGCTCTCCGGTATGGAAATTCTGGTATTCCTTCCCCCAGACAACGGAAAAGATGGTAGAAGACGGTTATAAAGAGATATTCGATCTCTGGACGCCGATATTCGACAGATTCGACGCCGAAGGGGTGACCTTCTCCCTGGAAGTCCATCCCACGGAGATCGCTTTCGATTACTACACGGCGAAGAAACTGCTCGAGGTCTTCAAATACAGAAAGACGCTCGGCTTCAACTTCGATCCAAGCCACCTGATCTGGCAGGGTGTGAAACCCCACCTCTTCATACGCGATTTCGGCGACAGGATCTACCATGTCCACATGAAAGACGCGGCCGTCACGCTGGACGGCAGGGCCGGAATCCTCGGCTCCATGCTGACTTTCGGTGATAACCGGAGAGGCTGGAACTTCAGGTCGCTCGGTCACGGCCATGTCGATTTTGAAGAGATAATAAGAGAGCTGAACAACATCGGGTACTCGGGGCCTCTCTCGGTAGAATGGGAAGACAGCGGTATGGAGAGGGAGTACGGAGCCCGCGAAGCGGCACAGTTCGTAAAGAAGGTTGATTTCGAGCCTTCAAACATAGCCTTTGACGACGCACTCAGAAGCTGAGGAGCAGGGAAATGGGAGAGGTCTTGATAAAGACTTCGGGGATCGCCAAGGAGTTTTCCGGGGTCAGGGTTCTAGACGATATAAACATAGAGATAGAGAAGGGCGAGATTTTCGGGATAATCGGTGAAAACGGCGCCGGAAAATCTACCCTGGTCAAAATCTTCAGCGGGATCTACAACCCTACCAAGGGAAAGCTCTTCTTCGAAGGCCGGGAAGTCGAGATCAAGGATCCCATACACGCCAAAGCTATCGGAATATCTCTCATTCCCCAGGAGTTCAACCTGATAAACGAACTCAACGTTTACGAGAACATCTTTCTCGGAAGCGAACTCACCGGTAAGGGCTTTCTGGCCAAAAAGGATATGAAGAAGAGAACCAGGGAACTCCTCAAGGAACTCGAGACTACTATTAACCCCGACGAAAAGATAGAGAGGCTCAGTGTGGCGCAGAAACAGATGGTGGAGATAGCCAAGGCCCTGGCCCACGATTCGAAGCTTTTGATCATGGATGAACCGACGACCGTCCTCACACAGAACGAGATAAAAATACTCTTCGACCTTATGAGGAGACTCAAAGGGCGGGGCGTAACCATAATCTATATCTCCCACAAATTGAAAGAAGTTAAAAGCATTTGCGATCGCGTGATGGTCCTCAGGGACGGCATCATGATAAGCGTAACCGGGACCGTAGAACTGGACGAGCACGAGATGGCGAAAAGAATGGTGGGAAGAGAGTTGAGCCAGGTCTTCCCCGAAAAGACCGAACCGTCAGAGGAAGTTGTTCTGGAGGTCAAAAATCTCTCCGTGCGTGGTCTTCTGAAGGATATCTCTTTCGATTTGAGGAGGGGGGAAATCCTGGGATTCGCGGGTCTGGTGGGGGCAGGAAGAACGGAGCTGGCCGAGGCGATCATCGGCATACGAAAGAAAGAGGCCGGTGCCATGAAGGTCAAAGGAAGGACCGTAGAGATAAAATCTCCCAACGACGCGGTGAAAAACAAGATAGCCTATCTCTCGGAGGATCGTCAGGGCAGCGGAATATTGATCTCCTTCGATATAATAGGCAACACGACTTTGATATCACTGCCGGCTTACTCCAGGATACTCATAAACCACAGACTGGAAAGAGAAAAGACCCAGAAGTACGTGGATAAATTCAACATAAGGGCCGCATCTCTGAAAACGAGGCTCGAATTCTTCAGCGGCGGCAATCAGCAAAAGGTTTCCCTCGCCAAATCGCTAGATCCGGAACCGGAGATCTTCATTTTCGACGAACCCACCAGAGGAATAGACGTCAACGCCAAGAGAGAGATCTACTGGTTCATCAACGAACTCGTAAAGGAAGGGGTTTCGTGTATCATAATATCCTCCGAGCTCGAGGAGATAATCGGAATGAGTAACCGCGTCGTCGTTATGAAAGAGGGCACGCTCACCGGTATCCTGGAGGGAGAGCATATAAACGAAGAAGAGATAATGCTTCACGCAACCGGACTCAAGGGGGTCGCATGATATGGCCGTTGAAACTTCCAGAAAACGTTTTGAATACGAGAGGTTCGGCCCGCTGATAGCTCTCGCCATACTGTTCATAATCTCAGCGATAGCGAGCCCTTACTTTCTACAGGTGCAGAACCTGCTGAACATAATGAGGCAGGTTTCCTACACGGGGATAATCGCTCTCGGCATGACTTTCGTGATAATCTCCGGAGGGATCGATCTCTCCGTCGGTTCCATGGTCGCCCTCGTCGGAGGCGTGGTGATACTGACTCTGAACTGGGCGATGGGAGTTTTCGGCGCCGCCGCAGAGGCCTGGGCCATACTCTTCGCACTGGTCGTCGGAATACTCTTCGGTGCGGGACTCGGCGCTCTCAACGGGCTCATGATTACACTGGGCAAGATCGCTCCCTTCATCGCCACACTGGGTACTATGGCCATATTCAGATCCATGGCCTTGTATATAGGTTCGGCCGGAGTTTTTAGATCCCAGAGCAACCTCTTCCCCGAACTGGGAATGGGAAAGATTCTGGAAATTCCCAATCCGGTCGTGGTTTTCATAGGGCTCGCGATAATCTTTTCCGTGATACTCAAGCAGACACGTTACGGCCGGTACCTGTGTGCCGTCGGTTCAAATCCAAAAGTCGCGAAGTATTCGGCCATAAAGGTCAACCTCACTAGGTTTATCTCGTACGTAACGGTCGGAATCACCGTCGGCTTTTCGGCCGTTTTCCTTTCGGCGAGGTTGAACTCCATGAGTTCTACAACGGGCGGGTCCAACTACGAACTCGACGCGATAGCCGCCGTCATAATCGGCGGAACGCCCATGACCGGAGGAACGGGGTCGATCTTCGGCACGGTGATCGGCGCGATCACGCTGGGTATAATCAACAACATGCTCAACATGCTGGGCGTATCGCCTTATTTGCAGGGTACGGTCAAAGGTATAGTCATCATCGGCGCTGTGTTGATCCAGCGCAAGAGGAGCCAGTAGAGCCAGAGATAAAAGCGCGGTGTTTATTGCTATATGCGAATATACGAAATGAATCACTACCCAAAAGGAGGTGTTCTTGTGAAAAAAGCGTTGGTACTTACGATTCTCGTGGTTTTCCTTCTCTCCGCCTTTGCCTTTGCGGCAGAGAAGATCAAAATCGGAGTGGCAATACCCAGTGCGGACCATGGCTGGACGGGTGGTATCGTCTGGTGGTCACAGAAGGCAATTAAAGACTGGAACGCAAAGGATCCGGATGTAGAGTTCTTCCTGGTGACCGCCGATTCTGCCGCCAAGCAGGTTGGAGACGTTGAGGACCTTATGGTCAAGGGTATCGATGCCCTGGTAATACTGGCACACGATTCCGAACCTCTGACCCCGGTGGTTGAAAAGGCCTACAACAGCGGAATCTTCGTGGTATCTGTTGACAGAGGTCTTACCAAGCCTGTCGAGAACGTTTACGTTGCCGGAGACAACCCCGGTCTGGGTCGTGTTTCTGGAGAGTGGCTCGCGAAGGCCCTCAATTACAAGGGGGACATCGTCGTGCTCGAGGGAATTCCCTGTGTTATCAACAGCGAAAGAGTCGATGCTTTCAACGCGGTTATCGCGAAGTACCCGGATATAAAGATTCTCGACTCTCAGCCCGCGTACTGGCAGACGGAGAAAGGTCTGGAAATAATGGAGAATTACCTCCAGAAGTACAAGAAGATCGACGCCGTGTGGGCACAGGATGACGATGTGCTAAAAGGTGTTCTCCAGGCCTACAAGGAATCCGGCAGAAACGATATAAAAATCTTCCTCGGTGGCGCCGGCTCCAAGGAAATGGTCAAAAAGGTTATGGACAACGATCCTCTAGTCAAGGCCGACGTGACTTATCCTCCTTCGATGATCGCAACGGGAATATCGATGGCTGTGATGGCTATGAGAGGCGAACAATTGAACGGCTTCTACCAGCAACAGATTCCTTCCAAGATCATTCTGGCCGCCGAACTGATCGTACCGGAAAACGCGGCCAATTACTACGAACCGGATTCGATATTCTAAACTGTCTTCCTACCCTGAGCACATTCCCGGAGATCGAAGTCGATCTCCGGGTTTTTACTTTAGCAGCGTTTCTGTGAGGCTTTACTTTCGCGAACGAGGCCGGAGGTTTTTGTTACTCCCTTTTGAAAACTTTCCGGCTTTCGGAGGCGTCATAAGCTTGCTGAAAGAAAAGGGGGGTGAAACACGTGAAGAAATTGAGTGTCGTAGCGTTCTTGTTGTTGATGGTGGCTCCGCTGGCCGCCAACGGAGTGGTGGTACCTCCGCATCCGGTTGAACCGGGAACCGGTGGCTTCAAGATGAATTATCACAATGTTGATATCACTCTCGAGAATGGAATAGCGAGGGTAAAAATCGAGGAAGAGTTCGAGAACGTTTCCAACCGCAGACTGGAAGCTGTTTATCTCTTTCCCATACCTTCTTCGGCAGTTATAAGCGATTTCGTGATGAAAGTGGGGGACCAGGTCTTCAAAGGCGAGGTCCTTCCGGCCGACGAGGCGAGAAAGATATACCAGGAGATCGTGGCCAAGTTGAAAGACCCGGCTCTTCTCGAATACGTCGGCAGCCAGTTGATCCGCCTGAGCGTCTTTCCCTTCGAGCCGGGTGAAAAGCGGCAATTCCATATAGAGTACACACAACCGCTGGAGATCTCTTCCAACGCTTACACCATGATCTATCCCTTGAAAATCGACAGCTTTCTAACGGCTCCGATAGGTAAGGTGAGCATTAGAATCAAGACAACCGACGGAATAGCCGAGGTCTTTTCACCGACGCATGCCCTGAAAGAGGTCCAGGCGTCCGGAAGAGAGTACATCTTCCAGGCGGAGGATTTTGTGCCGTCTTCCGATGTCGCAATGATCTTCACCGCTTCAACCGAAGAGATTCCCTCCTCTGTCGCCACTTTCTGGGATGAGAAAGCCGGAGAGGGTTATTTCCTGTTGACTCTCATACCTAGATTGAAGGAAGAGCGCATCATTCCCAAGGATGTTGTCTTCGTGCTTGATATCTCCGGCTCGATGTACGGCGAAAAGATAGAGCAGGCAAAGAGGGCTCTAGAACAGGTGTTGCAGATGCTGAGGAGTGACGACCGTTTCGCGATCGTGACCTTCGACGACGGGATATACGACTTGACAGGCGGGCTGCTGAGCGCCTCGGAAAAGGGCGTGTGGATAGAGAAGGTTCGCAGGATCCAGGCCGACGGGATGACGAACATCTACGGCGCCCTCCAAACTAGTATAGATATGTTCAGCAGGGGCGACGAGGGAAGGTTCAAGGTTCTTCTCTTCCTGACGGACGGTGCCCCGACTTCCGGGATAACGGAAACCGGCAGGATAGTCGGCGATGCAACTAACGAAGCCAGGGCCAGGAATATACATCTCTTCTCGTTTGGCGTAGGTACTGGAGTCGTTGCCGAACTTCTGGACCGGCTCGTTCAGGAAAATGCCGGAAGGGTCAGTTACATAGTGGAGGGCGAAAATATCGAGAGTAAAGTGACCGAACTTTACAGGTCGATCGAAACCCCCGCGCTCGAGAACGTCGTGATCTCTATGGAAGGGATAGAAACCGCGAAAATACTACCGACTGGCCCCCATTCGCTCTTCTCCGGTTACGCGCTGAGGTTATCCGGCCTCTTCTTCGAAGAGGGTGACCTTAAAGTTACGGTAGAAGGTACGCGCGGTGGCGAGAGACATACATACGAGTATTATTTCCGGATCGGCAAGATCGCCGAAAATGAATTCGTCTCAAGAATATGGGCACAGAAGAGAATCGCCTCGCTGGCCAATATCTATCGCTACGATAGCAGTCTCAGCGAGAAGGCCAGGGAGGAAGTCGCACAGGAGATAATCGCACTTTCGAAGAAGTTCAATATAATAAACGAATTCACTTCCTTCCTCATAGCTCCCGAAAGACCTCTGGCAGACAATGCAATGGTTGACAGGGGAGGATTGGGAGGCGTCCCGCAGACTTCGGGATCGGTGATGGCAGCCAAATCGGTCGCCGAAATGGAACAGGACCAGTTCGTCGGAGGCGGTGCGTCCGATTACAGGTTTGTCGGAAGCATCGGATTCTACCTCAAGGATGGAGTGTGGATAGAGGACAATCCAGAGGTCGAAAAACTCGTACCGGTAAAGGTAAAAGCGTTCAGCCAGGCTTATTTCGACCTGTTCAACGTCGATGACTGGTTGAAAGACGTCCTCTCCCTCGGTGAGAAGGTCAAGTTCATATACGAGGGGACTCTCTTCGAGACGGGCGATGCTGGTATAGAGGATGAAAAAGAGCTGGAAGAGTTTTTGAAGTGATCGCCAAAAACAAGGGGGGAGCTCGCGGGAGCTCCCCCCTTTTGTCGTTTTTATCAGTTTCCGACGATCGGAGCGAACTTGAAGTCGATCCAGTTGTCGCCCGTGCTGAGGTTGTACGTTGTTGCGTTGTTTACGTTCGGCTTTCCACCGTTGTAGTTGTAGTAACCGAGCAGGTCTCCCGTGTTGATCGTACCGCTCTCATCCATGTCTCTCCAGGCCCAGACCTTCACCTGAGCCAGCGTTACGTTGCTGAAGCCGTAAGAGCCGGAATCGGATATCGTCGTGTTGGCTATGTCTACGCCTGTCGCCGGGTTCCTCAGGAAGACCTTGAACTCCTGCGGCGTGGTTATCGAATCGAGAGCCGCCTGCGCGTTGACCAGTCCGTAACCGTAATAATCGTCTCTTCCTCCCGTTCCCAGATCCGTCGCGGTGTCCTGGAGTGTCTGGCGTATCTCGTCCGGGTCGGTGAGGCCGGCCCCCATCAGTAGCGCGACGAGCCCGGTCACGTGTGGCGTGGCCATCGATGTGCCCTGCATGTACATGTAGTTGTTGCCCGAAGGCGTCCAGCCAGTGCTGTATATTCCGTTCGGGTCTGTGTACGATGTCATCCAGCCTCCCGGTGCCACGACGTCCAGTTCGGAACCGAAGCAGGAGTAATTCGATCTCTTGACCGTGCTTCCATCTTTCCAGACCGCGCCGACCGCTATCGTTTCAGGGTACTTCGCGGGGTACAGTATGTTACCGTCCCCGTTGTTCCCCGAGGCCGCCACCATGACGACACCGTTCCTGTCGGCGTACTTTATGGCGTCGTGGAGCGGTTCGGTCCCGGCCGGTCCGCCAAGACTCATGTTGATTATCTTCGCCCCGTGGTCAACCGCGTATATGAGACTGCTAATGAGAGTGCTGGAGTCCTTTATTCCCCTTATCGGGATTATGGAGATGCCGAAACCTCCCCAGGTGACTCCCGCCACTCCCAGCGCGTTGTTCGAAAGGGCCGCCACAGTTCCGGCTACGTGAGTGCCGTGGCTGTCTTCCGAGGTGTTGGGCTCAGAAACGTTCGTGTTGTTGTCTATGAAGTTATATCCGGCGGTGAATACCCCGGTCAGGTCGGGATGGTTTACGCTGAATCCCGAATCGATTATGGCAACCACGACGCTCCTGGAACCGACGGTGTAGTCCCAGGCCTGCGGCAGGTTCATGAGCGGGTAGTTCCACTGCACGGGGTAGTACGTGTCGTTAGGTGTTGTAACCAGCGGATAGAAGAGGTAGTTCCGGGATGCGCTCACCACGCCGGTCAGATTTTCGAGCTCCTTCATTGAAAGATCTGTGCTAACAAGGAGGAACCTCAGGGAATCATCGGCCGATTCGATCCTTCTCAAGATCTCGATACTTCCGGTCGTCGCGGTCTTGAAGGAGCTTTCCGCCTCTTTGAAGGAGGTCACTTTCAGTATGTATTCTCCCTGGACGTACTCGGCCTCTTCGGGAACCGTTCTTATATCGGGGTTGGATATGATATCGTACTCATCGAGATCGGCGGTCTTCACGTCTCCCGTATACGGAGTCACGTTTCCCCAGATGTTCCTGCCGGCCGCCGCGACGTAATGGGCCACGACGTTTTTGGGAGTATCTATCGTTACGGCCAGCGGGTTGGCGGCCCCTGCGTTGACACCGTTCACGACCCAGTGACTGAAATTGAAACCGGCCTTCTGGGGCGCCGAGAAGTTCACGATCTCTCCAGCGATGTGCCAGCCCGCGCCCGCGATAGCCGTTCCGGCGGGGTTGGACGAAGTTGCCACCAGATACTCCAGCTTCATCTGGGCCGTGTAGGTTATATCCGAATACACGGTGATGTTTCTCGGGTTCTGCGTGTTGAGATCGTTCCACTGCTGGAAGGTGTATCTCGTGTCGTCTCCGGCGACTTGAGCGGAAGTATCCTTGCTCTGCGGAGAAGTCACATTGATCTGTGTGGCTGTCCCGCTGTTGAGCACCACGCTCTTGGGAGAGGTGTAAGGAGTTCCCCCGATGCTTATGTTCAGATTCGTGTGGGGCGAGGTGGTGACCGTCAGCGTGTAATCGGGTTCCTGCATGGCAAAAACGGCGGTTACCTGATGAGGCTTGTCAATGGTCAATTCCAGAGGTCTCGCGCTTCCCACATTCTGACCGTTGACCAGCCAGTAACTGAAGTTGTAAGGTCCGAGGTCACCGGAGAAATCGAACTGCCAGACGGCTCCTCTGGGTGTCCAGTAAACGCCTGTCTCCCACAGTGTGGGCGAGGCGCTGACATCGATCCTGTACTCGGTAGTCATGTTGGCGGTGAAGGTCTTATCGGAATCGAGGGTGACGTTTCTCGGATTCTGCGCGCTGCCGTCGTTCCAGTTCACAAATGTATATTTAGAATCGATTCCCGTCATCCACGGCGACACATCTTTTTCCTGGTAGGCGACCACGGCGATCTGCTTGTTGCTTCCACCCTGTACCACCATGCTCTTGGGGGAGGGATAAGCCGTTCCGTCTATTCTCACGTCCAGAGCGATGTCGGGAAGGGTGGTGACCGTCAGGGTGTACTGTACGTCGGCGTTGTACTGCGCGACGACGTTTTTGGGTTCGTTCACCGGAATAATCAGAGGATTCGTATTTCCGACGTTTACACCGTTGACTACCCAGTGGCTGAAAGTGTAACCGGCGAAAGCCGGCGCCGTCAGCGTGGCGTTCGCGTTTTTGTTGTACCAGCCGCCGCCGGTCACGAGAGCACCGACAGGGCTGGAGGAGACGTCGACTTTGTACTGCACTCCCATCTGCGCCGTGTAAGTCACGTTTCCGTTGACCGTGACATTTCTGGGGTTGGTGTTGCTCGCGTCGTTCCACTGCTGGAAGGTGTATTTGGTATCGTTACCGACTACGAACGCTGAACCGTCCCTCTCCTGGGGAGTGTCTACGGAGATCTGCACGACCGCGCCTTCGCTCACCGAAACCGTTCTGGGCGAGTTGTACTGGACACCGGCGATTCTTATGACCAGGCCTGTGTCGGGGGTGGTGGTAACAGTCAGGGTGAATTGCGCGGATACATAATGGGCCACGACGTTTTTGGGTTCGTTCACCGGAACAGTCAAAGGATTCGTATTGCCGATGTTGACACCGTTGACTACCCAGTGGTCGAAAATGTAGCCGGCCATCGCCGGCGCCGTCAGCGTGGCGTTCGCGTTTTTGTTGTACCAGCCGCCGCCGGTCACGAGCGCGCCGGCCGGACTGGATGAGACGTCGACTTTGTACTGAACGTTCATCTGGGCCGTGTACGTGAAATTTCCGTTGACGGTGAAATTTCTCGGGTTGCTGTTGTTTGAATCGTTCCATTGCTGGAAGGTGTATTTGGTATCGTTGCCGACTACGAACGCCGAACCGTCCCTTTCCTGAGGGCTTGTGACCTGGACGTTCACATTCGTTCCCTCCACGTACTTCTGGCTGAAGGGCGTCTGTTGATTGACCAAGTCGATAGTTATCTGCAGCGCCGTATCGGGCGAAGTGGTTATTGTCAAAGTGAAGCTTTTTGGACCGTTGGGACACCCGGTAAGAAGCAACATCAACAGAGCCGCCACCGATGCGAAGAACAGAAGCTTCCTTTTCATTGTACGACCTCCTCTCTAATAGAAAAACTATGGTCATTCTTCACTGCATTGAACGCCAAATATGGAACACGAAAGCAAGAGCGTACTGACGGTGCTGATAGCCAGAGTTGAATTCTGCTATGGTCTTACGCTCGTATAGAAAGATACTATCACTTTTTAAACGTTCAGGTTCCATTCATCGGCTCTGTTCGTTTCCGAAATTCATCGGTGTAGATCGATAATCACCTTTCGATTAAAACGGGTAGAAGCCCAGATCCAGCGCGTTTTTTTCATAGATACGTTCCATAAGTCTTTTCACCAACTCCATATGTCCCTCTTCCCAAACTCTGAGAGTTGTCAGCAGTTTTTTGGCCCGATCATCTTCTATCTTTTCCGAGGCCTTACCGTAATACTCCACGAAGTCTTTCTCTATAAGGTAAGCCATTCTCAGTATCGAAAGATCGGCCAAATCGTTGCTGTAGGTGTTACTGGAAAGAGCCTGTGACTTCAGACGTTCTTTGAAGATTTCGTCCTTTTCTCCGGTTGCTTCGATATTTATGGTCTTATCGGTTTTGAGTTTTTCGATCATTTTCTTTATAAATTCCACATGTGAGGATTCCATCTCCATCAGATACATAAAGGTTTCCCTTGCCAGCACTTGCTTAACTTTTTCCATGTTGCTTTTGTAAAACTCCTGCCCTGATCTTTCAAAACTAAGGGCAAGTTCCAGAATCTTTTTCAGATCACTCACTTCTTCACCCCCGCCAAGAATTCATCGATACCGATCGCAGCTCTATGGCCGTCGGCAACGCCGTGAATTATATCCGGTCCGTTCACTATGTCTCCTCCAGCAAATAACCACGCTAAAGCAGTCTGTCCCTTTTCGTTAACAAGAATTCTGCCTCTTATGAATTGAATCTCTCCCTTTATTTCGACAGGAAGAAAGTCATAATCTGGAGCTTGACCAATCGCCTCAATAATCATCGTACCTTCTATAGTCGAGAGATCTGATTCATCGAACCGAGGATTAAATCTACCGTCGTCGTCAAAGACCCTTGTACAAGCTATAGTTTTTAATCCGTAGATCTTTCCATCTTTCAACAAAACTTCTTTTGGCCCACGAGATGGAAAGTACTTTATGCCTTCTTCCTTACCTTCGAGAATCTCTTCCAGATCGGCCGGCATCTCTTCCATCGACTCTAGCGATGTTACCTTCACATCGATGTGATTCCTTTCCATTTTCTGTATGCGGGCTACGCTTCTAGCTGCATCCATCGCGACGTTGCCTCCACCTATAACGATAACGCTATCGGTTACCGGTGGCTTCTCTCCATCTCCTTGCCTTAGGTAGTCGCGAATCTTTTCTAGAAGAGGTATCGCCATGATTACCCCTTCACTATCTACCCCTTCGACACCGGTACTCCTACCCTTAGAGAATCCAGTTCCCAGGAAAACCGCATCGTATTCGTCGCGTATTTCCTCTAAAGTTACATCCTTTCCGACGGTAGTGAGACACTTGATTTCAACCCCGAGCGACTCTATAACTTTTATGTCTTTGTCCAGGGCTTCGTCAGGAAGTCTATATCTCGGTATTCCGTACCTCATAACTCCTCCGGCAAGAGCTTTGCTTTCGAATATGGTCGCAGAGTATCCCATCAGCGAAAGATAGTAAGCGGCCGAAAGTCCGGCAGGGCCCGCACCTATTATGGCTACTTTCCCGCAGGCCTTCTTCACTACCTCTCCGTTCGAAGCATAACGTATCACGTCTTCAGTTTTCTCCTGGTCCATGATGTAACGTTTCAGCCACCTTATCGCAAGAGGCTTTCCTCTATTACCAATCGAGCATACAGTTTCGCATTTGTGGGTACATACTCTTCCGCAAACTGATGGAAGCGGGTTGGTTTTGTAAATCCAGTTGGCTCCTTCCTCAGTGTCATCATGGAAGACACTCTCTATGTATCGGGGGATGTCCATGTTAACAGGGCAGGCTTCCACGCAGAGTTCACAATCAACGCATCTGGCCGCTTCCGCTATGGCCTGTTCTCTCGAATAACCCTTCACGAACTCAATAAAGGAGTCGATGCGTTCCTCTCCGGGAAGCTCTTTCATCACAACTCTTTCCAGATCGAGAAGTTCAGAGTTTTCGTCGCGAGAATAACCCATCGGTGGAATATCGTGGTGGATACCGGTCTCGTCCGGCAAAAAGAAGAAAGTGCCGGGATCGTCGGATATATGTATGTACTCCCTGGTCATATTTAAAGAGCCAGTGGTGCATATATCGACACACATGGCGCAGAAGGAGCAGCGACCGTAATCTATGGCCGGTCTCTGTGCTTTTTTTCCCGATTCTACCGTGATATCGACAGGTACCATCCTTATCGCGTCGGTCGGACAGATCTTCGAACAGGTGGAACAACCCGAGCATTTATCCCAGTCGTTTACGTGAAATCCCCTGTACCTTTCTGCCGCTTCACGGTAAACTTCTGGAACTTTTATGGTAACCGGTCTGGTGAAGAGCCTCTTCCAGGCTATTGTCGGACCCCAGAAAGTCTTTTTTAACCCATCATATATGCTCATACTACCAGCCTCCTATCGATCGATTTCGGGCGGGCAGAAGTCCATAGTTGCCAGCCAGAGAGCAACATCTTCAATTCTTGTACCCGGAAGTAACTTTTCAATACCGTAGAGTCCCTGGGGGAAGGAGGCCCCCCTTACGTTTATTCTGTAAGGTCTCTCGCTCCCATCGGAAACTACGAAGTAGCCGTATTCTCCTCTGGAAGATTCCACGTGAGCATAGACGCTACCGGCAGGGACTTTCCATCTTAAAGCGCTCCCTTCGCTGATTCTAATGTTTACCGGTCCATCCGGAATCTTCTCAACGATCTGTCTCAATATCCTCAAGCTCTGTCCCATTTCATAGTACTTAAGGGTAAACCTCGCGAAGGCATCCCCCTCCGTTGCTGTCGGTACTTCGAACTGCACGTGGTCGTATCTCGCATAAGGGGCGATCTTTCTCAGATCGTTAGGTAGACCGGTAGCCCTCAAGGCTACTCCGCTTATACCTAACTTCAGTGCATCTTCCCGTGTCAACACACCCAGACCTTTCGTTCTGGTTCTAATTATTCTGTTTTTCAGGAGCAGGTTTTCGAACTCTTCACTTCTGCCTTCGATGTAATCGACCAGTTTTAGTATGTCTGCCTTTATGCCTTCGGGCAAATCCTTCCTGACACCACCCGGCACGATATACATGTGATATATTCTTGCACCGGTGATCTTTTCGAATATATCCAGAATGAGATCTCTATCGGCAAGGGTCCAGTTCGGCATTGTATAAAGACCCGTAGAGCCTCCGATACCCCCAAGAGCCATGAGATGTGAGGCTATTCTTGCCAGTTCCAGGATCAACATCCTAATCCAGTGCGCCCGTTCGGGCACTTCGACTTTAGTGAGCGCTTCTATCGCCATCGCATACACCATCTCGTTTATATCCGGTTCAGGAACGCAAATTCGGGGAATCAATGCGAGATTTTGCATCCAGGTCCTTCGTTCCATGAGCTTTTCAAAGCCTCTGTGCAGGAACCCGGGTACCAGCCTGGATCTTACCACCGTATCGCCTTCTACATAGAGATGGACGCTGGCGTTTCCATGCATTCCAGGATGGTTAGGTCCGATGAAGAGCTTTACTTCCTTACTCATCTTCGCCACCCCCTTCCGGCAAAAAATCGGCGTTATACTTTCTATCCGGAAAATGCTCCTTAGAGTATTTATGGGGATCGAAGTCCTTTCTCATCGGCGGTATCTCGCTCCAATTTTCCAGTATCAACGGCTTCAGATCGGGGTTGCCATCGAAAACAATACCGAAGAATTCATGAACATCCCTTTCGTAGAACCTGGCAACCGGCCACATCTCCATGATCGTCGGGAGAACGGGTGTTTTTCTGTCTACAAGGGTACTCACAAGAATCGTCTCTCCGCTCTCCCAACAGAATAGTGTGTAGACTACTTCGAATTTTTCATCGTTCAACCTATCTATACCGGTGATAAGCGAGAGGTGCGTGAAACCTTTCTGCCTTAATAGTCCCAGAACGGACAGCAATCCAGAGGATTTTATATTTACAGAAAATTGTCTCTTAGTTATCTCCGAAAAGGTGAATTGGCCCGCCATCAACATGATTTCATTCAATTTATCATTCATGGAACTCATCGTGGATGTACACCTCCCCGAGAGCATCTATTTGATTTTTTCTGTACCATTCGTAGTTCGCTTCGTAATCCTTCCAACCCGTCGCCTCTCCTTGGTCGATTTTATCCATCAAATTTTTAAAACCATTTACAATTGCCTCTGGTCTGGGCATACAGCCGGCCAAATATAGATCTACGGGTACGTAAAGATCGAGCCTGTTGATCGTCGCGTAAGAGTCATAGTAGATGCCGCCGTTGATGGTGCAGGAACCGAACCCGACTATGTATTTTGGAGCCTGCATCTGCTCGTAGGAGTATATGACTCTGCGCAGGGTCTTGGTGCTGAGGTATCCCGTTACGAGGAGTATATCGGCCTGACGCGGTGTCGCCATCGGTCCTATACCAAACCTCTCCATATCGAAGCGGGCTGTCATTGTCGGTGGTAGTTCTATGGCACCGCAACCGGTACAGTAATAAAGCATCCAAAGCGATCTTGCCCTCAGCATATTCGCCACTCTTTCCCACGCGGTCTGCTCGTTGTTCATTAAACTCGCCTCCCCATTATGAAAACGACAATAACCACTTGAATGAAGGATAGTATGAGTGGCCATTTCCAGTAGAATTTGACTGCCTGTTCGACCCTGAAACGCGGCATAATGGACGAGATGATAACGGCAAGAAAGTAAACCAGGAAGAACTTCAAAAGAAATTCCCAGATAGTCTTTCCGCCACCCAGAAAAAGGTTGACGAAAAGCCCAATCTCTATAAAGGTCCCGAAAGCGTGCTGGGTCATGAGCAATCCCAGGTATTTCCCGCTGTACTCTACAAGTGGTCCGGAAGCTATCTCGGCAGGTGCAATAAATGTATCGAAAGGCTTCTTGCCAAGCATGCCCATCAGAGATACGAAGCCAACAACTGCCCCGATAGGCATGATCAAGACGTTGTAGGTTCCTCCGGAATTCTGCAGTACTGCCAGCTCAGATAGGGACGAGGTTCTGAAATGGAAGAAGACACCCAACAACACTATCATGAAGGGGAGCTCGTATCCCAGCATCTGTGTTAATGCCCTGCCTATCCCGATTGAGGCGTTGGGATTTCCCGAGCCTACGGCCGACATCGCCATTCCCAGTAGACCTATAGCCAGCAGATAGATAATAACGAAGACGTTGTCAAGACCAGGGAAGACGACGAGATTTCCTGCCGGTATGAAAAGTACGGTGGCTATTGTGCCACCCAGGGCCATAAGGACTCCAAAATCAAATATGAAACCATGAGAGATCGAATGTTTTGTAAGACTCTTGAAGATATCTATGAAGTTCTGCCAGAATGGAGGACCGCACCTTCTATGTATTCTAGCCTCGATCTTCCTCGCGATTCCTTCGAGAGTTACAGTATAGGCGAAGGCCAATATGAGCAGTGCGATTGCAGATAGAATAGTTATAATCATACCGATCACCTCAACCACCAGAAGGTCCCGATAATGGCGACCATCGCGAGACCTATGTACAGCTGCGGATTGGCCGGATAAAAGATCGCCTTCAGCAGCGCTCCCAGTTCCTTGATTTTATCCGATAGAGAAGAAAGCCAGTCCTCCATCGATGGCCATTTTTCGAACAACCTGTCGAAGGGTCTGTACATCCTGTACGAGAAATGGTATAACTCGCTCGTGTATAGAAAATCTCCTGCCGTATAGTTGTCCATCAGATCTACCTGTCTGGCTTTCTTCGCCCTCATGAATATGAAGAGTGATATGAAAAATCCAATAGCGAAAACGGTCGTAACCAATATCGAATCCCATTCGCCAGTGAGCGCTACGATCCTGGAAAAGGTAACCTCTACCGCGTTGATTCCGACCGAAGCCGTAACGGCGTTAATAGTCTTAATGGCGTTACTGGGCAGCATCCCCCAGAAAACCGTCAACAGTGTGAGGATTGCCATCGGGACAACCATCACGAGCGGTACTTCCTTTAAATTTCTATGCTGGGGCTTCAATTGACCTAGAAAGATCCCGGCCAATGGTTTGAAGACGTACATGAACGAACCTATACTTCCAAAGAAGGCTGCAAAGGCCAGAAAGGGGAGACCGTTCTGAACGAGTTGCTGGTATATAAGCCACTTTGATACGAAACCACTGGTGGGTGGAATCCCCGCTACAGAGATAATTGCCACCAGGTAAGTGGCAAAGGTTACAGGCATTTTGAGTATCAGGCCACCCATTTCGTGCATTTTCGTTGTACCAGTTCTATAGGCTACGGCGGCTATAGCCATGAACATAGCTGCCGAGGCCATGGCATGATTGAGAACGTGCATCAAGCCTCCTGCTGTGGCGTATGTGCCCCCGATCGAGAGTGCCATCACTATATAACCGGAATTGCTTACGGTTGAAAAGGCTATCAGTTCCTTTGCGTCCTCCATCCTTATTGCCATAACCGTTCCCACTACAATGGATATCCCTCCCAGGAGGGCGAAAGTGTAATTCACCATGGGTATTCCGTTGAAAACGGGAAGCTGGCTGAAAATCCTGAAAGATGGCAAGGCTGCGGTGATCGTGAACAGCAAAAAAGCGCCTATCTTGGTGAGGGCACCGGAGAGTATGGGGCTAAATTCATCAGGAGCCGAAGAGTGAGAACCTCTGAGCCAGATATGCAGTGGAAAGACTCCCATCTTTGCCAGAACCATCACGCCCAGGGAAATTAAGATAACCAATTGTACCTCAACAGTCGCACTTTCGATTCTCGTGGCAACGGTCGAGAAGTCTATCGAGCCTAATTTATCGAGCATATAAAAGATCGCAAAAAGCATCGAATAAGTACCTATCGAGGCTATTGCGACGTATTTTATAGCCTCTCTTGGCGATTTCTCCTTGTCCTGAATTATAAGGATGAGTGAAGCCCATGTCGAAATCTCCCAGAAGATCATTAATGTAAGGAAATCTTGTGAAAAAACCGCTCCAAGCGTACCGGCCGAGACAAGAGCGAGCAGAAAAATCTTCACCGGACTCTTCTTCAGTGGAAACATGAAGATTGCACTCATGGATATTATGAGTAGCACGATAGAGGCAAAAAACCAGTTGGTTGGAGTGATGCCGAAGTTAAAATTCAGCCTCTCGGTGATTCCGATCACTTCGTACGAAACGTTACTTCTTCCGGTGAAAAAAACGTAAATGAACGAAAAGACCTGAAGCGCAGCATAAGCTCCGTAGGCGATCTTTGTATTGAACTTCGCCAAAAGGTATAAGATCGGTGCAGCCAGCAACGAAGCCACCAGTAGGGTCAGGATGCTCATTCATACCCCTCCAATCAGATTTTTTCCCAGTGTGATGATCGCATCGACCATAGCGTTGCCCGCTTTGCTGAACGTCATCAAAGTCTCATATGAGCTTGAGCCCAGAAACACGAGAATCGCTGCAAGAACGACGCCTATGGCCATTAACTCCAGCGGAAGAGAAAGCCTTGCCCTCTCCTCTCCTTGATAAGGTCTATAAAGGGCGAAAATCCATCTGAAGTAGTAAGTTATCTCTATAACCGCGGCCAGCAAGATCACGATCGGAACTACGAGCAACGATTCGAAGCTCGAGGAGATCGCAAGAAGCTTCGCTCTGAACCCAAAAAAGAGGGGCATTCCCGATATCGAAAGAGCCGATACTGTAAAAATCAACCCGACAACGGGTGCCATCCTTCCCAGGCCGTAAAGGCTTTCCAGGTCATCAGCACCCAGTTCTTCGGTAGTATAGCTGTCCACCGAGAAGAGAACGAATTTGGCGAGGGCATTGTTTATAATCAACATAACGCTTGCCGTCAACGCCTCGACAGTTCCTATACCTACCAGAAAGATTGCAAGACCCGATTGGGCAATACTCGAATAGGCGAGTGTTGATCTCAAATTTCTTTGTTTGAAGGCGATGACTTCTCCGATCAGAACCGTCGCAACACCCAGAACGATTACCAGATCTAGAGCACGCCGGTCACCCACCGCCAATATAACCCTGCTGAAGGTTGAGATCATGGCGACAGGATAAACTGAAGCGAGAACCAGAGTGGCCATATTCGATGATTTCGTAAAAACTCCCGGTACCCAGCCGTTGAAAGGTACCAACTTCGACTCAACTCCCAGGCCCGCTATCATAAGCAAAGAGGATACGAGCATAACATCGCCGTTCAACAGACCATCTGAAACCTTTGTAGCTATCGCTGAGATATTGAGAGTGCCCGCGGCGGCATAAAGCACGGCAACTCCGAGAAGATACAGCAGCGAACCTACTGAACCGAGCAATAGATACTTGAAAGCGGCGACCTTACTCTCTCCTTTCTTGCCCGTCATGGCTAATAGGTAGGCGGCGACTCCGGCAATTTCGAGAAAAACAAAGAGATTGAAGAGATCGTTTGTGAGAAGAATTCCATTCAGCGAGGCTAACGAAATCGTATAGACGACCGAAAACTTTTCCGAAGCTCTCTTCTTACTGAAGTGTATGATAACTGCGAAAAAGAAAAGAATGTTTGCCACAGGAAGGAGTATTCTCGTCGCGTCAGTCACGATCAGATCGATGCCGAAAGGGGGTCTCCAGCCACCGATAGAGTAGCTCACGGTGCCTGAAGAGAAAGAGAGAAAGATGCCGGCGACTGCATTGAAGATAGCAGATAGAATAAGCAGCCAGTTTGATATCTTATTTGCGAAAGTGCTGATAAAAGCCAGTGCTAAAGGTACGGCTATGAGCCAGACGGGATTCATTCTTCAGCACCTCCTCGTTCTGTCAGTTCATCGATATCTATCGTTCCCTTAGAATGGCTTATAGTAACTATTATGGCAAGTGCCAGAGCAGTAATACCCACACCGATCACTATGGATGTCAGAACGAGTGCCTGAGGAAGAGGGTCGACAAAGAGCAGCGTCGATGAATTGTTCTCAGATGACAGTATAGGGACTACCCCTTTTTCTATATAGCCTATTGAGACTATAAAGAGATTTACACCTATCTCGGCGATGTTCAGAGATACTATCAGCTTCACAAGATTCTTCTGCGAAAGGAGGCCGTAGATACCTATGGCCGTCAGCAACAAAGAGAAGTACTGGATCATATATTATCGCCCCCTTCCGAAACGAAATCATCCACAATTCCCGAAAGCTCTGCCCCAACTTTCAATCCTATAAGAGAATAGACGATTGGGATCAGACCAGCGCTGAAAAGATTTCCAACAACCCCGGTCGGGAGAAAGTTCTGCAGAAACGAACCGGAGATCAACAAGCCCCCAATCCCCAGCAGAACATAAGCTAGTCCCATAGAACCTTCCAGGACTTTTAGCATAGCCGGAGCACGCCTCTCATCATCGACCATCACAAGAAGCAGAAAGGCAGCTGCTATAATCGCTCCGCCCGGGAATCCGCCACCGGGAGTTAAATGGCCGTGTGTGAAAACGTAAACCCCGAGTATCAGCAGGAGAGGAGAAACGATTTTAGCCGCTGTTTTTACGATAGGGCTGGCTTTGATTGGACTTAGAAGACGTTTTTTGTCTCCACCCAGTAGAAGACCAACGCCGGTTGCCGAGAGGAACAAAACCGTAACTTCGCCCATCGTATCGAAGGACCTGTAATTAACGACGATCGAAGTGACGAAGTTGGCCGAACCGGTTTCCGCATCGGTGGTTGAACCGAACTTCACTTCTTTCAAAGTATCGTTTACAGATTTAGTAACGTAGCTATGAGAGTTTCTTTCCGATAGATCAAACTCTCCGTACCGGGGTATTCCCGAAACGGTCTGTGAATCGGTATTGAGTACAGTGCTCATCGTGAAGAAGAAGAGGAGAGCGATGATCCCGGCAATAATCCTTTTCATTCGATATCATCTCTCTTAAGCTTTCTCAAAGATAGAAGAAAGATGGCGGTAGTTAGTCCGGCTCCCACTGAAGCCTCGGTTATAGCGACGTCCGGAGCCTTCATAATAACAAATAGAACTACCGATAGCAATCCCACGGCCGACAGCATTATGACAGATGTTATCAGCCTCCTGGCTTCGATCGCCACCAGAGCCAGTACTACTATGGCAACTCCGGTTATTAGCGAGAAGACGTTCATTCATCTTCACCCCCTTCAGAGGGCCTTTGGTCAACTTCGACCAGTTCTTTTCTACCGACCGGTTCTATGCCCTTTTTCATGGCAGCTCTGGCGATTACGGAGCTCCCCACCGGATTTGTGATCGCGATGAAAGTGACTATGATTATAGCTTTCATAAGCCAGGCAGGATTTGCCAGTCCTACGCCGAGTATGAGAGAGAATGAACCGAGCGTCGTAGCCTTCGTTCCTGCCTGAAGCCTGTTATATACATCGGGCATTCTAAACATACCCAATCCCCCCAGAAAGTAGAAGAAGGCCCCGATAGAGATCATTATGTATCCCAGAATATCCAGTACGATCATTTTCTCCCCTCCAGATACCGGATAACCACAACGGTCTCCAGAAATGAAAGGGCCGCATAGACAAGAGCGATATCGAGGAAAAGTGAGTTTCTATCGATGAGCGAAAAGAGAACTATCGCGCCCGTCAACATTACATTCAAGATATCAAGAGCGGCCACCCTGTCTGGAGTCGTCGGACCTTTGAAAAGTCTGTAAAGAGTAAGGAAAGCGCCGAGCAGTATCAGGGAAAAAAAGATGGAGAAGGCAATCATTCGAAAACCTCCTTTATCCGTTTTTCAAAGCTTTCGGGAATTAATCCCGTTGCTTCTGTTGACTGTAGATCTTCCTTCAAATCGATGGAATGAATTAAAAGTCCCTTTTCGTCCATATCCACGGTCAGCGTTCCTGGAGTCAGGGTAATAGAATTGGCCAGACAGAATTTGGCGAAGTCTCCCTTCAGGTCTGTATCTATCCTGAACATACCTGGATTGATCGGAAGATCTGGGTTTAGTACCCTGCGGGCAACATCGATATTTGCCTTTACCATTTCAACTATGAATACCGGCAGAAAGCGAAATATGAATTTGAAAACACGCAGCGGAAAGTCCAGCCCGAAACGAAAATTCGAATACCTGCTGAAGATAGCCGCCACGATGGCTGTTATAACCAATCCCAGGAGCAACTCCAATGGATCGAAACTCCCTGTAAAACCGAGCCAGATCAAAAATCCAATTACGTAAACCGATAAAAACTGCAGGGCCATACCACCACCCCTTATAATGAAATTTGTGAAATGCATTGAGTTTATACTGTTTATAATACCATAACCCTGTATGGGTAAAGCGTTCTCAGTATTGAATATCGATAGTTCCAAAACTCAACTCGCGAATATTCACTAATTTCAATACGGTCTCGTATCGGAATTGCTGTACAAAACGATATGCGATTCATGGCCCTGTCTTCCAAACTGTTTCGAGCCGGGACAAATCGCAGGCATTTTCAGCCATTACTTGAAGACAAAAATCGCCATCTGATATATATAATAGTCCAACATACCTATCAGGCAAGCCGTTTAGAAAGACTGTAAAATTATACGAAACGGTGAGAAGTCATAAATCTCAAGACTAAAGCTCGAGCGTTGAAACACTGCTGGTTTTCACTTCAAAAGTGCATGACACCAGTCCATTGGAAAGGATTTCAATGTGAAATGCGTTAAATCAAAAAATCTATTCCACAAACCTCTTGACCCAGACGGTTCCGCTCACGTATATGGTCATTGTCGAATCCTGCGTGGCGCTGTAATCGTACAGGGCCAGCCAGTTTATGTCCTCGGAAACTCCGCTGTTCAGTATGTCGATTATCATCGAAAATGCCGGAGTGGAACCGGAATCCCTCTCGAAGATATTCTCGCCCGGAAGGATAGTGTCGTTGAAAAGTTCGTTGTCTTCTATGCTTTCCGGATCGGTTATCAGTAGAGGTATATCCGTGAAGGGATCGCGGGAAATATAGAACTTTAGATCTAGCTGGCCATCTTCGCTCTCCCAGAGCACCCTGGCCTTCACCTGAACACTGGTGATTTGGAAGTTATCTGGAATTTGAATCGGGCTGCTTTTTTGAGCCTCTGCGATAATCTCGTCGAGAGTCGGGATGCTCTGGCTGCCGAAGGCAAAGCTATTTATCGGGAAAGGGGTGCCCGGTAGCTGAAAGACTATGGGTTCGATGAGGCTCTCTGTTATCGGTATTGGAACTGGCATTATGTATAGACACCCGCTCAACGCCAGTACCATCGAAAGTATCGCCGGAATGAAAAACCATCTCTTCATAAAAATCTCTCCCCTCCAGAAATTTTAGCCGCTTTATCTTCAAGAAAGCCCGGTGTGGATCGAACAGGAATTTCTACTCGAGAAGCACACCGGGCGAGATGTTCAGGACTGTACTTTAGATTATACTCTCTATCTTTTTCATTACTTCATCGGTCAGTTTTTCTTTGACTTCGAGGGCTTTCAAGTTCTCTTCGAGCTGCTCGACCCTGCTGACCCCGAGAATTACGGAACTCACGTTCTCGTTTTTCAGAACCCAGGCCAGAGCCAGTTGAGGCAAACCGGTCTCCAGCTCTTTCGCCACATTGGCCAGTTTTCCGACTTTTTCAAGATTTTTCCTGGACAGCATGCCGTTTTCTTCCAGGTGTTTCTTCAAACCGGGGAATCTGGCGAGGCGGCTGTCTTTAGGAACTCCATCGTTGTATTTGCCGGTGAGCAATCCACTGGCCAGCGGGCTCCAGACGGTCAGTCCCATCCCGTATTTCTCGTATATGGGGAGATATTCCTTCTCCACCCTCTCTCGAGAGAGCATATTGTACTGGGGCTGTTCTACCACGGGATGAATTGCGTTGAGCTTTTCCGCCACACGGTGCGCCTCTTCGAGTTCGCCGGCACTCCACTCCGAAGTTCCCCAGTAGAAGGCCAGCCCATTTCTGACTATATAATCCATCGCCAGAACTACCTCCTCCATGGGGGTCTCGGGATCTGGCCTGTGAGCGTACAGAATATCGACGTAGCTCAATTGGAGTCGCTTCAGAGAGTTCCAGGTGCCCTCGAGAAGATGCTTCCGCGAAAGGCCTTTCTGGTTGGGCTTGTTTCCACCCCAGAAGATCTTGGTAGAAACGACGACTTCCTCGCGTTTGAACTCTTTGAGGATCTCGCCCATCATCGATTCAGACATTCCGCTCGCGTAGGCCTCGGCGTTGTCAAAGAAGTTTATTCCCTCTCTGTATGCTCTGCGCATGGCCTCCCTGGCGTTCTCGATATCCAGCTGCGCTCCGAAAGTCAACCACGAACCGAGAGACAGTTCACTGATCCTTAAACCGCTTCTTCCAACCTTGCGATATTCCATAAATAACCTCCTTCACTCTCAATGATTTTAATTCCGATATACTTTGTTTGCTTTGATTATACCACCGTAAGCTTAACTAACAAATATCTGTCGAAACTCCTCCCCTGCTGAAGGTTCAACAAAAGCGCCAACTCGGCAAAGCATTACAGTTTTTTTCGCTTTCTCTGATAAACTTTATTTGTGAATAAAAAAGGGGGTGTTTCGTATGTACGAAAGAAGCGAAGGTAATTCTGGCATCGAAGGAATCTCTTACCAGACTCTGAGCGGTTTGAGCTACTGGGCCGGATTCGTCGGCGTATGGACTCTCATCGGCGCTACACTCGGAATAATCGGCTCGATCGCAGGAATGATAGCGAACCCCTTTTCTATATTCGGTCTCATCAGTGCTATCGTTGCGCTGGTGATGGGTCTCAGGCTAAGAAGAACGAAGAGGGAGCTGGAAACCTTCATTCACACCAAGGCTCCTGTGAATCTCGAGATAGGTCTCGACAGCATGATGAAGTATTTCAGGATCCAGGGCGTCCTTATAATCCTGGCCATCGTCTTCGTTCTTATCACAGTGATCGCCGTGATCGTAATGGGGGCGGCTTTCAATTTCAATTTCGATTTCTATAACACATAAGATGGCAACAGGGAGGTTTTACTCATCGTTCTAAACATCGTTCTGATAATCGCGGTCTGCATACTGCTGCTGATACTGTTACAGTCGCGCAAGAAGACGACCGTCAGAACCGAATCGGTGATTCACAGGATCGAGCGAATCGCCGAGCTGAGCACGGCCAGAATGACCACGCTGCTCATATTCGAACCTGAAAAGGAAAGCATAGTGCCGGGCACTTCGCAGAGATATATTTTTATAGTTCCCTTTCAAGTTCGCGGTTATCTCGATCTAAAAAGCATAGATAGCAACTCTATCGAGATATACGAAGGGGAGAGCAGAAGAATAAAGCTAGTTCTTCCTCCTCCGGAGCTCGAGGTGACCATACCCCAGAGCAAGATACCGGATATACGTGTGATAAATCAGAGTGGTGTGCTGGTTAAGGTTTTCGGGAACAGGGATATGCTCAAGACGTTCCAGTCTTACAGCAAAGAGATAGAACAACAGGCGTTGATCAGCGCGCACGAAATGGGTATTGAAGAGACTTCCAGAGAGAGCGCCAGAAACTTCTTCCACGGATTGCTCCTGGGAATGGGGTTCGATGAGGTGGTAGTGCTTTTCAAAGAGCTGGAAAGACCGCAAAGCCTCCGGGAGAGCACAAATACCGCGATTCGCTGAGTCAGGCGATTTATAACTATCTAAAAAGCGATATACGTTTTGAGAAATAAAAGGTCTTTGGTTGATAAAAAAAGTTGAGGGGGGAGAAAAAATGAAGAAGTGGATGATCTATACGCTCATCGCCGCGGTCGCTGTGGCGATCGTTCTCATAGCGACAATTCCGGCACTGCTGAACAAAGAACCCGTTATGGAGCTGCCGGTTCAGGTGGTCAACCAGGGAGAAAAGCTCACTGTCGATTTGAGGGCCTTTATAAAAGATGAAAAGGCCGATGAAGTCACGCTCGAAAAGGTCGATGGCCCCGGAACCATAACCGGATCGGTATTCACATTCGAGCCGGCTTTCAAGTATGTGGGCGAAGTGATCGCAAAGATAAAGGCGACCGACAAGCAGGGGAAAAACTCGACCGGAGAGCTGAAGATAAACGTCATACGAGTCAACAGACCTCCGGAAATCGACACGACACCGCTCAAGGTTTTAGAGGGAGAGAGTATGTCCCTCGACCTTTTGACTATCGTTAAAGATCCCGATAACGATGAGCTGTCTCTAGCCGTCGATGGTCCTGGAAAGCTTGAGGGAAATACGTATGTGTATGCTCCCGGGTATCTGGATGCCGGTAAGAAAGTCCTGAGAATCACCGCAAAAGATTCCGAGGGCAACGAAACGGTGAGGGATGTGCAACTCGAAGTGGTGGACGTGAACGCGCCGCCGGCTCTGGTGGTGTCCGATCAAACGGTCCGGGAAGGAGACTCTCTGGCCGTAGGTCTCGCGGCTCTCGTTTCGGATGCTGAAGGGGACGGGGTGACACTGACGCTAATCGAAGGACCGGGAGAGATCGTCGACGGAGTCTTCATCTATAAGCCGGGCTTTGCGGAGGCCGGTGAAAGTGTGGTTTCGATCTCCGCCAAAGATAGCAGGGGAGGCGAATCGACCTCGACTTTCAAAGTGACGGTTACCGAGACGAACAGACCGCCCAGAATCTTCTTGAGCGATATGGTTATTTCCGAAGGTGAAGAACTCGTAGTGGACCTCTCGAGCCGCCTGATAGATCCCGACAACGATCCTTTAGAGATCACCGTGGAAGGGCCCGGCGCGGTGCAAGAGAACAGATACGTTTATACTCCAGGCTACCGCGATGCCGGTGATAAGACCGTTACTATAATGGTTTCCGATGGCAAAGGCGGAACTGGCAGAGCTTCTTTCACGATTTTGGTGCAGGATGCGAACAGACCACCCGAAGGATCGATAGCTAACGAAACCATCTTCGAAGGAGAGAGGCTTAACCTTTACCTCAAAGCCTTTGCCTACGATCCCGACGGCGATGGGATATTCTTCGAACTGCTTGAAGGACCGGGAAGTGTAGAGGGCGATAGTTACACCTACGAGCCGGATTTTGAATCGGCCGGTCTCAAGGAAGTCAAGATAAAGGTCTCCGACTCCAATGGCGAAGAAAAGATACTCGTCTTCGAGATAGATGTCGTTGATGTAAATAGAGCTCCCGTGGCTGTCCTGCCTTCGATTGCGGCAAGCATAAAGGAGACCTTCACGCTGGGTCTAGATCTCAAGAGCTTCTTCACCGACCCGGACGGCGAGGAACTGTCCTTCGCCATTTTAGAAGGACCGGGAAGCATCGAGGGGGGTAATTATAAATACACGCCTTCGTACAACGACCAGGGGGAAAAGACGGTAACGATAGTTGCGAGAGATTCCTCGGGTCTCTCCGCAAATCTACCCATTATTATCTCTGTGATGGATCTTAACAGATCCCCCAGAATACTTCTCAGCGATAAGATGATAGACGAGGGGGCTAACCTCGTTGTGGATCTCCGGATGCAGTCGATAGATCTCGACGGCGACGAACTGACCTTCACTCTCGTGGAAGGACCCGGGAGCGTCGAAAATGCGATCTACACTTTCGAACCTTCTTTCGATGAGAGCGGAGACCACACTGTTACTATACAGGTATCCGATGGTCTAGCGTCGGTGACGGGCGAATTCATGGTAGAAGTGGTGGATGTGAATCGCACCCCCGAGACTACGATCAAAGAGATCAAGAGCAGCATAAGAGAGGGGTTCTCCCTTGGCATGAACCTGAACACCTTCTTCAGCGACCCCGACGGCGATGAATTGACACTCTCTCTGGAGGGTCCGGGAACACTTGAAGGGAACGGCTACACCTACAGCCCCGGTTACGAGGATTCCGGCGAAAAATTCATACTCGTAACCGCCAGCGATGGCAGGGGTGGCGGTGTGACACTGCCCATCATCATAACGGTTCTCGATGTTAACAGGTTACCCGAAATTAAGGAACCGTTTCCCGAAGTTACCCTCGAAGAGGGGAAGACCGTTGAAATCGAACTCGGGGATTTCATAAGCGATCCCGACGGCGATGATTTGCTGTTTGAGATTCGAGAAGGGCCTGGAAGCATCGTGGACGGTAAATACGTTTTCGAGCCTCGCACAGGAGAGGCCGGTCAGAAGGATGTTATGATAAAGGTTAGCGATGGAAAGAGCGAGTTAACCGTTCCTTTAAAGATCTTCGTGGAAGCGGGTCATCGCGTAGTTTCCATAACATACGCGTTGTTCTCTTCGGGGATCGATAAAGTGAAACTGGTCGCCGGCTCTCACGAGATAATCTCTAGCGGGCAACGCGCAGAGCTTGAAGTCGATTGGCCTCTGGATTTCGATACCGTATCCATATGGAAAGTGACTGAAGAAAGCGCGGAGTTCATCGGAGCGGCCAGAATAACCGCCAGCTCATCCTCGAGAAACATTCCCGTCGTATCGGAAGGTGGAGAAACGAAAGGGTCTGTCAGAATAGAATTGAAATAAATCCGGCAACGATTAAAACCGGCAGTCATCTCTGACTGCCGGTTTTTTTACGATCTCGATCAGACCCTCTAGTCTTTCTCAATACCGCGAAACCGTACGGATCTAGAGACAGAGTAAATGAATCGATCCTGGCAGATCCCGAAAGCAGAACATCGTAAGGCCTCCCGATTTCGTATTCCCCGGCGACGGGCGAGTTGTTCAGGCAAACTACAACCCGTTCATTCCCGTACTCTCTCTCGAACGTGAAAACTCCGTTTTCGGCGACGCCGGGTATGAAAGCTCCCTTTCTCAGAGCCGGACTGGTTTTTCGAAGCTCTATGAGCCTCTTGCAGAACTCAAGAAGTTCCCGGTCCCAGAGTCTCTCGTCCCATATCATCGACCTCCGGCAGTCCGGATCATTACCGCCTTCGATGCCTATCTCGTCGCCGTAATAGATCGCGGGAACACCCGGGTAGGCGAATAAGAACAATAGTATGAGTCTGACTATCTCCTTCCTGCCATTGCAGAGTGTGGTGATTCTGGGGCGATCGTGGCTGTCAATCATGTTGTACATCGCATAATTCGCCCAGTCGGGATAGCTACGTCGCAAGACATAGAGCTTTTCTCCAAAGGTCTTCGCGTCGATGTTGTTGAAGACGAAAAAGGAGAGAAGATACTTTCTCAATCTGTAGTTCATCGCTCCGTCCAGATAACCTCCCTTGAACCAGGAAGTTCCAAGATGAAGAAGCTCGCCCAGAACGTAAGCCTCCGGCTTCATCTCTTTGGAGGTCTCTCGAACGGCGCGAACGAAATCGGGATGCAGGTATTCCACAGTGTCGAGCCGCCAGCCGTCGATATCGGCCTTCTCGAACCAGTATCGGACCACTCCAAGCAAATACTCTCTCACCTGAGGGTTGGAAAGATCGAACTCGGGCATCTTTCCGTAGCCGGCAAAACAACGGTAGTTCGGTTCAGGGCTTTCGACAACCGGTATCGAGTCGATGTGAAACCATTTCCAGTAGCGGGACTCTTTACCCCTGTTCGTCGCGTCAACGAAGAACGGGTGTTCGACACCGCAGTGGTTGAAAACTCCGTCCAGCAAGATTCTCATCCCCCTCACATGAACCTGCTCGACCAATTCTATGAGAGCCTCGTCTCCGCCCAGAGCTTCGTCTACTTTGAAGTAATTGCGGGTATCGTATTTGTGGTTCGAAGGCGCATCGAAGATGGGAGTCAGGTATATACAGTTGACTCCGAGCTTCTGCAAATAATCCAGCTTATGGATGATTCCTCGCAGGTCTCCTCCGTAGAAGCGATTCCTCTCGGGCGAGGCACCCCAGTTAAGGGTTTCCGGAGGATCGTTGTACGGTTCACCGTTGAAGAAAGAGTCGGGAAATATCTGATAAATGATGGCGTCACTTGTCCATTCCGGTGGTTTTAGCTGCATTCATATCCTCCTTTTTATTCTTTGACCGCTCCACCCGTCAAGCCGGAGACGATTTGACCCTGCAACGAATAGAAGATCGCCACTATCACGAGAGAACCGAGGACTCCGGCCGCGGCGAAGGGTCCCCACCTGTCGTCGTAATGCTGACCTACGAACAGACGCAATCCCACGGCCAGGGTGTACATGTTGTCACCCTTGAGCAGGGTACTCGCGATCATGTATTCGGAATAAGTGGCGATGAATTGAATAATGAAGACTACAACGAGAATAGGTTTCGCCAGGGGCAGCACAATGCTCAGAAACGTTCTGAAGTGGGTGGCTCCGTCAACGAAGGCCGCCTCCTCCAGCGAACGGGGAATACTGTCGAAGTATCCCTTCATGAGCCACGTGTTGAAACCTATCGCGCCTCCCAGATAGACGAAGATCAGCCCTGCGTGGGTGTTGAGGCCGAGCAGGGGAAAGTTCTTGTTGAACCACGCCATAATCAGGAAGATCGCCGTCATTCCCAGTGTCTGAGGAAACATCTGAACCAGGAGAATCATCAACAATCCAGCTCTCCTTCCACGAAAGCTGAACCGTGAAAAAGCGTACGCCCCCAGCGCGCACAGAAACACGCTTATTGATGAGGTCACGAAACAGATTTTCAGGGTGTTCCACATCCACATCGTGAACACTCTGTTGGTGCCGAAGAGAAGGCTCGTGTAGTTGTCGAGCGTCGGTTTGGCCGGGAATATTCCCGTCGAGTTGATCGAATTGGCCGGATTGAAAGAGGTGCCTATTATGAAAAGCGCCGGAAAGACTGCAAACACGATCGCAACCCAGATCACCCCGTGTCGAATCATCCTACCGATAACATATCTGGCGGTCCTTTTATATCTCATTGGCAACATCCTCAAGCACTCTGGTTCTTCTAAAGCTGATAATCGATATAGTAACCACGATCGCGAAGATCACCACAGATACCGCGGCCGAGAGGGCCATTTCGCTTCCCTCTCTTCCCGAGAAGGCCAGTTTGTAGGCGTAAGAGATAAGGATATCCGTCGCTCCTGCGACATCTCCGATTCCCGTTACCGGACGGCCCTCGGTGAGTAGCCAGATCACCGTGAAATTGTTGAAAGTCGTCGCGAATGAACCTATTAGAAGCGGAGCCAGCGTCACGATCACCAGCGGAAAGGTCACCTTCCTGAACTTTTGCCAGCTCCCGGCACCGTCGATCTTCGCCGCTTCAAGAAGATGCGGTGGAATCGCCTGTAAAGCCCCTAACGAAACCAGCATCATGTAGGGAAATGTGAGCCAGATGTTGGTGAGCAACACCGAGAACCTCGCCCAGAAGACCGTGTCCAGCCAGGGTATGGATATACCGGCAAGATATTTAAGCATCCTGTTGAAAAAGCCGAACTCGCCGCTGTAAAAACCGTACCGCCAGATCAGCAGAGAGATGAAGGACGGCATCGCGTACGGAACTATCAGAAGAGATCTGTAGAGTTTTCTGAATCTGAGTTTGCTGTCGTTAAGCATCATGGCCAGAAACAGGCCTATGGCGAAGCTGATAAGAACCGTCAAAAGCGACCATTCGATGGTCCAGACGAAGACCCCGAAGAAGGGCTTTTTGTATTTTTCGGTCTTTATTATTCTTAGATAGTTTTGAAGACCGACATATTCCGTCCAGCCTGGATCAAGAGCTTCTCCGTCGCTCGAGATGAATCGGGCCTTTTCGGGTCTGTAAGTCTTCCCGGTTTTTAGATCGGTCAGCGTGTCGGTAGCCTCGTCGTAAGCGTACTGATGTTCGTACTGTCTGAACTCGCGCAGGGTACTTAGCCTCAGCCAGCCGTTGCCGTAGGGTATTCTCAATTTCTGCAGCAGAGAGATCTTTGAGGCGATTTTTGACGCCTCCATAACTTTCCATTCACCGATCTTATCGGGCGTTCCGTCCAGATCGCTGTCAACGATTTCGAATTCGCCGGGATCGCGAATCTCGCCATTCATATCCACAAGAAGTTCTTCATAGGATTTCAGCAAGAGAAGTATTATATCCGAATCGTTCCCGTACGCCTTGAAGCTGTATTTTTCGGCGTCGGGCCGCAGATATTCGCGGTTGAGAAAGAGATTTATCGCGTCGTCTTTCCCTATGACGTGACCTGTAGAGTAGTTGGTGAGGGAGAGATACACGTTGTAAAGGATCGGAAGAACGACCATGGCCGTCAAGAAAAAGAGTCCGGGCAGTAGGTATCTCAAAGGGTAGCTCTTCTTTTTGAAGACAACTGAATTTACTACCACCAGCAGCACGATTCCCGCGGTCGAAAGGTACAATTCGCCCGAGATCGCGAAGAGTATACATACGAAAATGGCGAACGCATTGAACAGCGATATTACGGTTATTTTCAGAAGAAACCCCAGTAAACGCCTCTCCATTACTTTCTCCATAAACTGTATCCCCCGGAATACTCATCTCAGATCTCTTTTCTATTGAGTACGCCCTCTCTATCCAGTGCCGGGGGATACAGGTCTACTTGCATTCGTCAGTTGGAAAAGGTATCTTCTAGCACTTTTGCAGCCTGCCTCAGAGCTTCATGTGGAGAAAGCGTCTGGCTGCATATCAAAGTCATCGCATCCGTCCAGACAGACCAGACCGTGTTCATTTCCGGAACGTTTGGAAGCGGCATACCGAAAGAGATCGATTCTGCGAAGGCATTCATGACCGGATCGTCCCTGGTCTCTTCAAAGGCCGGTATGAACGCCGACGGCCTCGGGTCCATCTCAAATATCTTTAGCATCGACTCTTTGGTTGCATAATGGTTCTCGATGAAGTCCTGTATAATTGCCTTGTTGGGGGAGTACGCGTTGACCATGATGCCTGACACGCCTACGAAAGGCCGTGGCCGTTGCCCGCATATTGTCGGTATGGGCGCAACTCCTACGTTTACTCCTCCGCTTTCTGCGATGGGGATACTCCAGGGTCCGGTGATTACCATTCCCGCCTTTCCTTCTGAGAGAAGTCCCGTCATAGTCTCCCAGGGTATCTCTCCCGGCATGAGACCTTCCTCGATAAGCCAGTCTATAAGAGTAGCTCCTAGAATCATGCCGACGGAGTCAAGACCGATATCGTCCATCAAAAGCGTTCCGTCCGAACGCTGCCCGAATATATATCCTCCAAGGGCCGAAAGCACAGGGAAGCTGTTGTAAGGGAAGGGGAGTTCGACGATGAATCCGTACTGTCCGATAGCGGGGTTGGTAATCTCTCTTGTGATAGTGATCAATTCGTCCCAGGTCTGAGGGGGTTCAGGAACGAGATCTTTGTTGTACAGCAGGGCGACCCCCTCCCTGCTGTAAGGGACGCCGTAAAGCTTTCCTTCGAAGGACATGGCATCGATAGTCACGGGATCGAACTGCAAGAGTAGATCTTCGGGAAGGTCGATAGCGGCGATGGTACCGTTGCGGACCAGTCTTCCTATCCAATCATGAGCCCCGACGATCAGATCGGGACCCTCGCCCGCCGGAGAGGCCGTAACCACTTGTTCGGTAATCGCATCCATGGTCATTTCGTAGACCGTCACGGTTATACCGGTCATTTCGGTGTACTCTCTGGCCAGTTCCTTGAAGATCGGAGTTCTCGTGTCATCTGCCCAGATTATCAGCTGTCCGTCGACCGTGGCAGTTATCACCGAACCCAGAAACAACATCGAAACCGCAAGAACGATCAGAACCTTTCTTCTCATATTCTCCTCCTTTCTATACCCTGGAATTATTCCAGGCTCAAGCGGATTCACGCTCCACCATTTCAGGTTTCAAGCAGAGACTTTCGACTTCCTTTCCAGGTCTCTCGAGGCGCTGGAGCATCATATTTACGGCTTTCTCTCCCATCTGCTCTATCGGTTGCCTCACCGTGGTGATTCCCCAGTCTCTGGCGAGCGATTGATCGTCGTAACCGACCAGCTTCACATCCCGACCGATGCGAAGGCCTCTGAGCTGGGCCTCCCGCATAACTCCGAATGCGTAAAGATCGCTCATGGCGAAGATGTTGAAGGGAGGCCGATCGTTGTCGAAGATATCGCGGGCCGCGAGAGCTCCGGCGCTCCAGCTGAAATCGTAGGAGTGAACGTTTCTCTGCGGAAGGCTTTTCCCGCTTTTGAGGAGCGCTTTCTGAAAACCTTTGAATCTTGAGTTGAAGACGGGCCAGAAGCCCGAATCTATCGATTCCTGCATCATTATGACGTGTGTGCTTCCTTCTAGCTGCGAGAACTTCCTTCCCACAAGGTATCCTCCGAGCTCGTTGTCTATGTAGATCGAGTCGTACAGGGGCGAATAGCTGTCAACAAGAACCGTTGGACCTTCGAAGGGTTTACGGAAAGATGAAAAGAGATGCTCGATATCGAACGAGCAAAGAAACATTCCAGCCGCCTCTGAATTGGGAATGTCGTGCATCATGACTTTCGAGAGCCAGTCTCTTTTGAGAACGGGGAAGAGCATCATGGCGTACCATTGCGCTCTGAGCTTCTCTTCCATGCTTTTTATTAGTCTTTCATAGAACTCCGTACCGATCATGGGAATCACTATACCGATTGTGGAGGATCTTCCACCGGCCGTTCTCCGGGCGTTCTGGTTTGGGCGGTAACCGAGTTTTTCTATTACTTCGAGCACTCTCTTTCTAGTTTCGCTGTTAACATTCTGACTTCCGTTGATTACCCTCGACACCGTTCCTCGCGATACTCCGCTGAGTCTGGCGACATCTTCTATCGTTATCGGTTTCATAATCTCACTCCCCTGTCGAAAGATATGAATTGAATATTGTGAGGGCTCACAATAATATATCATAATCGAGCAACAAAAGTCAATTCTCACATTTGAGTGGAAATATCTTACGTTAATGGCCATTAAAAACAATTATAGCGATATACATTTCCTAAGACTACAAATTGGCATTGCCAGCAGTCTCGCCAATATCACGTTATTGTGAGCGCTCACAACAAGAAGATGTCCGTTGAGAGTATTTCCAATTCGAAGCATGGATTCCTCCCTGCCCGCGTTGGGAAGGGCCGAGTCTGGGACACTGGATGTAGAGTCTGGCAAGAATATTAAGACGTCCTTGGAAGAGGACCGGAGAAGTTTATCCAATCATAGCGCGGCTTCGAGATCTCCGATGGATATGCTTTCGGCCGATAAACAATGTCTTTCAAGTATCGAGGGGTACTTCAGCCCAGATCCGGTGATTATCGAGACGATCCGGGCCTTTTTCAGAGGAATCAGTTCTTTCAACTTCTTTATCGCCGCGACCGACGTCACGCCGGCCGGTTGAGCGAACAGTCCCTCTCCGGCAAGTCTCGTCTGTGCCTCCAGTATTTCTTCTTCTTTCAGGCAAAGGGTCAGGCCGCCGTTTTTCTTGAGCATTCGAAGAACGGCATTCCCGCTCGGCGGGAAGGGGTTCTCTATGGCGTGCGCTATTGTGGAGGGATTTGGAACCCTCTCTATTTTCTCCCGGCCAGAATCGAAGGCGTTGTGTATCGGTGCGCAGCCGCAGGCCTGAACGGCCACCATGACCGGCGTCCTTTCCGAAAGGCCGGCCTCTGCGATCTCTCTGAAGCCCTTTTCGATACCCCGTATGTTGCCGCCCGAACTGGTCGGAACGATGACGAAATCCGGCACTTTTTCACCGAGCTGCAGATAAATCTCGAAGGCGATGGTCTTCGAGCCCTCCACTCGCATCGGAACGTCCGAATTGGAGAAGTATATACCCTTCGAAGGCCCCGTTTCGAGTGATTTGAGGTAGAGTTCGCCGTAATCTCCATCGACTTTGATCACCCTCGGTCCGTATATGGCGATGGGCCGGATCTTCTCCGCGGGTATGTTTTTCGACACCAGGATCGTCGTATTCATTCCCATCCGCGCGCCGTAGGCGGCCACCGAAGCCGCCATGTTGCCGGTAGATACTGTCCCGAAGCCTTTGTATCCCTTTTCAACGGCGTCCAGCAGAGTGAGATAAGTTCCCCTGTCTTTGAAAGACCAGGTGGGATTGATGGATTCGTTTTTGAGATAGAACTCGAAGTCGCACTCGGAAGCGAACGCAAATGACCGGGACATGGGCGTCCATCCCTCCCCCATTGAAAGGAACGCCTCATCTTTCAACGGGGGAAGAAACGACGAAAAGCGGTTCAGGATACTCTGTCCTTCGGAGGAGAAGCTTTTTGATTCCGGAGCAAACAAAACTTCCAGGGGCTCTCCGCAGCCGCACCTGAAAGCGAGAGAGTCGCCCGGATATTCTTTTCCACAGCCCGTGCATATCAACCGATACAATTTCTTCCTCCGGAGGTTCAGATGCTTATCTGGCTGATAGTATACTGGAGAACCTCTTGAAAGCCCAGCCTCTTGGCTATAAGGACAGATGGATTGTTGGAGGCTTCACACTGCCAGTCAACTATCAAACCCTTCGAACAACTCTCTTTCACGCAGGCCAAAGCAACCTTTCTACCAAAGCCCAGTCGTTTGAAGCCTTTCAGCGTTTCGGCCCCAAGTTCTATATGGTTCTTTGACCTGTAAACCCCTATACACAGGCTCACGATCTTGCTGTCCTCCACGGCACAAAAGCCGAGACTGTTCTCAAGGAAACTATCGAGGTTTGGCCAGAAAGATAGGATCCATCCTGTAAGGTGATCGATATTTTCCAGACTGCTCTCCAGCAACTCCGCGGTGATTCTAACGGCCGAATCGCTTTCAAGGGTGCTTGGGCCGAAGCCAGACGGGTTGAGTCTGAACAGGTACCTGAGTATGGGTTTCGGTTCCAGATCGCCTAGAAGATCCCTCAAGCATCTCTTTGCCTTACCGGTCGAGTAGAAGTTGAGCGAAGGAACACCCTTTTCTCCGGCGGCCGGAATCAGGTACTTTTCCAGAAACTCGCCATACTCTCCCTTAGATTCCTCTCCGGGATCTCCGCCTATCAATACCGTGTCGTGGCAATTCCAGACAATAACCGAATCGGGTTTCTCTTCGTTGCAAACGAACAACTTCCCCAATGTGTTTCCTTCTAAAATCGATGGCACGGCTAGATTATAAGAAATCTCACCCAGCAAAGGTCTGACACGGGAGAAGTCCTCGGAACGGAGTTCGACTAACATCTGCAATCTCCTTTCGTCTGGGCTAATTAATCAATTCTACTTCAAACCCACTTTACAATGCAACACAATGAGACATGACAATGTTTTTTCCCAAAAATGGTAAATTATTCGAGGAGGTGATAGTTTGGAGAGTAACGGCTATATCGACGTCGATGGAATAACTTACAAACTCGTGAGCAGACAGAAAAGCAGGCACAAGCAAATCAAGATAAGAACTCGCGGTCCGATGGGGGTAAGATTGGAGAGGGAGGAGAGCTTTTTCAAGAGTAACAGGGAATACTTGAAAACCCTCGTGAGCGATTCGGAGGTGAACATTCCGCTGGAAAAGGAGTGAACCCTTCCCGAATATAGCCGCTTTTGAATCTGAATATACGCAGCCGGAATAATCCGGTCGAATGACGAATCGAGATCTGTGCTTTCTGGCACGGAATTTCATGTAGTGAATTAAGAGAATCCAGAGCATTAATACGATCGAAAGATCTACGGGAACTCGGGATGTGGTATGATGGTTTTTCGATCGATTTTATCGAATATAGGGATATTGGGAAGTCGTTTTCGATTCAGGGAGGTGACTACATGAAGAGAAGTTTTATCCTTGTTTTGCTGCTGGTCTCAACGTTCACGGTACTGTTCTCGATTGAATTGAAAGATTCTGGCAACCAGATGAAAGCGACGCAGCTGGCCGTTCTAGAAATCGATGAAACCCCCGCCACCGGTTACCTGTGGCACATAGGCGCGGAACCTTCCAATGTTCTCCGCAATTTCCTCGAAGAACACATGGCCGGTTCGGCCTTTCCGGGCGCACCGTCCGTCAAGGGCTGGATAATGACGGCCGCAAAAGAAGGAAAGGCGCTGCTTACTCTCAAGCTCTACAGAGACTGGGAGGGAGAGAGGAAGGCCATAGATTTCAGAGCGGTGACTGTAGATGTGAGCGGAGAGGAGAAAGGCCAGGTGGATCTGAAGATAGTGCTGAACGAGATGGCGCTCGGATCGACGGCGACCGTGACTCTGGAAGAGAATGGAAGCACCGGTTACACCTGGAGATATCATATTCTTGGAGAGGGCCTTCAGGAAATCAAGAAAGAGACCATCGCAGACACCAGCGGTCTGGTCGGGGCTCCCGCGAAAGTCATATGGACCTTTCAGGCCGTTGACGAAGGTTACACCACAATTGTGTTCAGATACTTCAGATCGTGGGAAGGGGAAGGATCGGCTGTAGATTTCAGGGCTTTCAACGTGTTTGTCGAGTGAGCGAAGTTATCAAGAAAGGGAAATCCGGGGTGAATTTATCTTGAAAGTACGTTTCAGCTGGTTTCGAGTTTCAGTCTTTCTCATATGCGTCTTTCTTGCGGGAGTATTCATTTTCGTTATACCCTCGGAGAAACCCGCAAGGCTTTTGACCGTTCTCAGCGAGTCGGTTCTGGTCGGCGCATCCCTTGTGGTGGCGTTCGTGCTCAAGAGGAGTCTCGTTCACCCCGGGATTCCCGCGGGGCTCCTGCTCATATCCCTGTCGGTCTATATGGATCTTCTACAGTCCATAACCGGGCTCATCCTCTTCGAGACGCTTGCCGTTGTTTTGTCTATTATAGCGGCAATCGTTCTACTATACTATATTGTGCTGCATGTGAGAAATCTGAGGATTATGATAATCGAACACGAGACCATAATAAACGGTTCCAACGAAGGGGTAATCTTGCGCAATCTCAAAGATAATACTGTTCGTTTCAACGAAGCGGCCCGCAAGATACTCGGCTATGAGCCCGAAGAGCTGAAAAGGCTCTCCATTTACGATATCGTGCTCCCTCAAGAGCTGGAATTTCACGGTGAGATGATGGAGAGAGTTATGAAAGGCGAAACGATATCTCCCTACGAGGCCAGGTACGCCGGAAAGAACGGAAAAGAGATAGACGTTCAGGTAAATGCCTCGCTCGTCAAAAACGATAAGGGAATCCCCGATTATATAATATTCGCCTTCAGAGACATAACCAGGATCAAAGCGATGGAACTATCTCTGAGGGAACTGAACAGGTTCCACAGGGCTTTGAACGAAGTGGTGACGGAAGCACTGGAGAGCGGTCTGGATAACAACGCATACCACGATTTTCTTTTTAGGTGTGTCGAAGCCTTTCCCGGCGCCGATGCCGGTGTTTTCCTGCTGAAGGAGGAAGATGAGAGGTTCCATTACGTTGCGGCCTGCAACTACGATTTTGAAGAACTCAAAAAGGTATCCTTCGCCACCGATGAACTGATCCAGGCCAACAGCGACAGGGTAACGGTGATAAAGGATTACGCTGTTGACTACGAGATGGACGACGAGCGTCAGAGAATAATCCTTACGGCCGGTCGGCTAGGAGAAATCAAGAGTACCATCACCATTCCCATACTCATCGACGGTAAGGTCATGATGTACTTCAACCTCGACAGTCTAAAATCCTCGACCGTTTTCGACAATCCCGAAATCCAGGAAATCGCCGCCAGCTTCGGCAGAGCGGTGGCCGTTCTCCTTTCGAGGCTCCGGCTGGAGAGAGAGCTGAACAAGCAGCGGGAACTTATGGAAAGGCTCTCTATGGAGGATCCGCTCACCGGCCTTCCCAACAGACGGTATTTCTTCGACTGCTCGGCCAGACAGATCGAATACCTCCGCAGAAGGAAAGAAGAAATGACGATTCTCTACCTGGATCTCAACGACTTCAAAGGTGTCAACGATACGATGGGACATGATTTTGGAGATGAATTGTTGAAGGAAGTCGGAAAGAGATTGAATTCAATATGCCGGAGCAGCGATCTACTAGCCAGAATGGGCGGCGACGAGTTCGTTTACGTTCTCCCCTCGACCGGGAAAGAAGAGATCGCCGAAGTTATAAAGAGGATAAGGAACTCCTTCAAAGAGCCTTTCGTCGTTGAGAACAAAAGCATCTATCTTTCGACAAGCATAGGAAAGGCGCTCTTTCCCGAGGACGGTCAGAGTGTACGTGAACTGCTGATAGTGGCCGACGAAAGAATGTACTCCGACAAGGACCGAACGAACGGAAGGATAAATAAATCCAGAATCGAGGAATAATCTCCCCCGTCAGCGCATAACAAGCCTGTATTTATCTCCTGCCGCTTTCTCTATCGATACGTTTTTGAAGAATTCTTTCGCCACGAGAAAGGCGTGGGTGAGAACTATCCCCAGATCCAGCCAGTGATGATTTCCGAGAAGATCGGACCTGGTCCAGATGTACAAGCCGTCCTTCTGCACGCTGAATTTCCAGGGTTGCCTGTTCATGGCCGAGGGCGCGAGCCTGCAGGCTTCGAGTATCTGCAGTAGTTTCTCGTCCTGGGGGACAGGCCCTTCAACCAGAGCCGGTAGCTCCTTTCTCTTTCCCATGCCGGTCAACAGATCGTTCAGAGAAAGTTTGCCCGTCTCTTCTTTACCCACAACTATCCCGGCCGGAGCGCCGTCGTTCTTTATACTTCCGTTCCAGCAACTGGCGAGATTCATTTTGGTGAGTTCCAGCACTATCTGCTCGCCCTGAAAACCGTACTCCACAAGACAGGAGGATTTGTCGGGGCAGGGAGCGTATATGACCCCCGAACCCCTGTTGTGATCAGCGAGAATCCACTCCAGATGGCGGGAGTGGAGGGAAGAAACACTAGCCATGAATTCCTTGAGATGTTTTTTCTCATCTTCGGAAAGGCTGTAAGGTACGAATTTTCTTGTTGAGTGTCTCATCCTTATTGTCTCGATTATCATTACTCCTCCTCCTTTTGCTTAACCAGGCCCCGGCCGGGAGAATTTCTGTAAATTTTAACGACATTCAGAGACTTCAACGGTTCGCTGCAAATTCCCGATGCGTATATTAGATTGAAGCTACCGGGACTTTTGTTCGAGCGATTATTCACCGGCTATATTGAAGCCCTCTATCATCATGGACTTCGGACCCAGGTAATCGCTTTCCAGTTCGACTTCGCGCGATAGATAAAGAGATTCGATGTCTCTCAGATTGCCCGTGATCGACCCGCCGGTCACCGGCACTCTTTTGGTCCCATCGAAATACCAGCCCAGTCTTATCTCTCCTCCGAAATCACCGGTCGCCTCGTCCACTTCGACGGCGGAAAAATTGGGAACTTCCAGGTGCGGGCGGGACCTCATCTCTTCGATGCCCACGCTGCCCGGGAGCAGGGAAAAGTTCATTGCCGATCCGGTGGTTTCGACACCGAGATAGCTGGAGTACCTCAAGTTGCCCCAGTACCCCGCGAGCAGGCCGTTCTTGACTATATCTCTTCTCGACAGTTTGAAACCATCCTCGTCGAAGGGGGCTGAAAAGTAAGATTCTTCGAGGTCTGGAACGAGGCTCAGGTTTATTCTGTCGCCCCTCTCATCTCCCTGTACCGACTCTCCGGGTTCAACCTGCGAGATCCTATCGTACTTCATCCTGGCGCTCGACTGGTTGAGATAATATCGCGCGACTTCTTTGGCCGGGTCGCCGGTGAGTATAACCGGTATCGCCTTCAGGAAGGGAGTCGATACGGCCAGAGATCTATCGATGGCCTTGGCCAGGAGATCATGGATTCTTTCCTCTATGATTCTCTTTTCTGGCAGCAATAGCAACAGCTGGTCGTACAGCTCGACCTCTTCCTTTCCGGAGGCGTTCACGATAGTTTCGATATATGTTCTATATCCGGTGTAGGATACATCGACACCTTCGGAGTTGATTATCCTGTGACTGCTCCTGGTTATGAACAGCTCCATCGAGTTGAGCCAGGCCCCTTCGCGGTTATCGGCCTTGAAGATCGCCTCCATAGCGTTCGATGAGAGCTCCTGAAGATCGCGATCATGCGATCCCAGTCGCTCCACTGAAGAAGAAACGAGAGGATACCACGGGTTCTTGACGAAACCGGCCGCAAAGGCAGCCTCGTCTATCGCGGCCTGTAGTTCGTCATCCGACATCGTGGGCGACAATCTGGTGCTGGAACTGCCCCTGTACTTCTCTCCGGATTCGTAGAAATCTCTGTAAACGGTGAGATCGAAATGCCTTACCTTCTTCGCCCGGCTCAGATCCAGCTCTCTCTTGACGAAGAAGTACTCCTGACCTTCGATGAATTTCTCTTCTATTTTCCAGCCGTTTATATCGGCTTTCTGGAGACGTTTGACTATCTTTTCAAGCATTATCCCAACCTCGCTTTGGCTTTTATGTATGGTCCTCCGGAGGAAACCTTTGCGAATTCTTTGTGACCCTTGCCGCAGGCACCGGTTCCGGAAAGCTCGATTTCTCCGGAGACCATGGAGATCGATTTCAACAGGGTGGGAACATAACCGGTCATCATCACGGGAGACACGACCTTTCCGGTGAATTTTCCATCCTTTATCTCTCTCCCGTAGGCGATCACACACTGGATTCCCCAATTTTTCGGATCTTCCATACCGCTGTAGTAGTTCTCCAGGAGATATCCGGACTCTATTGAGGCGATCATCTCTTCCAGAGAGTCGGAACCCGGGGCGAAATAAGTGTTCGTCATTCTGGCGTACGCTTTGCGTTCGAAAGACTCCCTCTTTCCATTTCCGGTGGGTTCGGTGCCCAGAACCGTCGCCGATATGATATCGGATATACCTCGCTTCAAAATACCCCCGTCGATGATCACAGTGTCGTGGGCCAGAGTTCCTTCATCGTCGAAAACGTACGATGAGACTTCTCTCGCCGAAGCGGCCCCGTCGTGCATCGTGACAAGCCCGGAGGCGACTTCTCTGTCCATGTATTCCACGGCTTTCGCCCTTCCCTTGACGAACATATCCATTTCCACGCCGTGGCCGAAGGCCTCGTGAGCTATCAGTCCGGCCACATCGGGAGAACAGATTACATCGTAAACACCGGGCTCGATTCGCCCAGCCGATAGCAACATGCGCGCGTTGTCAACGACTTTGTCGATCTTGCTTTCCATTTCGTCGAGTATTTCCAGTCCTTTGAGGCCCGAAAAGCCCTCGATACCGTATTTGGTGATTCCGTCGCGCCTGGCCAAAACGTAAAGAGCCGCCTGAGACCACATGTACGACTGATAAAGGTCTTTCCTGGTGGATACGAAGAGCTTGCTGACCCTCACGTTCTCCATAAGCGTCATCACGTTCACTATCTCTTCGGAAATCGCATGGGCTCTGTCCCTTATGGCTGAAAGCTTCCGGATTATCTCGCCCGGACTCGTCTGGCCGGGCAATACCGCCACTTCGCCTTCGAAATCGATCTCGCTTTTCTCCTCCTCAGGCGGTGTCAGAGAAGTGTAAGAGAGCGACAGCTCCTTTATGGTCTTCGAAGCGCTCCCAGTTCTTTCCCTTACGTACTCGGCGATTCCCTCTAGGGAGTCTTCATCTACTTCGTTGAATGAATACTCGAAGTATCTCTGCCCGTCATGCACCCTGATCACGAAGCCTCTTTCCAACCAGTCGCTTCCCTTCACGGCGATTCCGGTTGTAGTGACCCTGTAGGTCTTGCCCGCCACATCGGTTCCGAGAATGGAGACGTATGGATACGTCTCTCCTAGAAGCCCTACCAGCTTCTTCAGAGCGGGCCTTTTATCGAGTAAAAACCGAGACTTTCCAACTTTCATCATTTACCTCCTGATTTTTCGTTGTAACTTGCCCTGTTCTGAAGACCATTATACTATAGTTAATTAATAAATGAAATAACTGAAAATGCCACTTGATATTATTTACTATACGGCTCATAATATAGAAAGTAATTGAAGTCAAACTAAAACAGTGTTTTTTATCGAATGGAGACGATGTTCTTCGGGTTATTTCGACAGCAAGGAGGTGCAGGATGGTCGAGATCAGTTCGATAGAGAAGACCTTCGAAAGCAGAAAGAAAAAAGTGAAAGCCGTCGACAGAGTGAGCTTCAAAGCGCAACCGGGCAGAATATACGGCTTGCTCGGCCCCAACGGGGCGGGCAAGACTACCACTCTGCGCATCATCGCCACTCTTTTGAAGCCGGATTCGGGCAAGGCGCAGGTGATGGGGTTCGACTCGGTCAAAGATGCGACCCAGGTACGCAAGAGGATCGGTTTCCTTACCAGCGATATGAAACTTTCCGGAAACCTTACGCCCAGAGAGTTGCTCCAGTTCTTCGGAGAGCTAAACCATATGCAGAACGGCGATATAAAGAAGGCCATCATGGAAATGGCCGAATATCTGGATATGGGGGAATTTCTAGACAAACAGGTCGGAAAGCTCTCAAGCGGTATGAAACAAAAGGCCGCGATGGCCGTGAGCCTGATTCACAACCCCGAAGTTATAATCTTCGACGAACCTACGAACGGTCTGGACATACTGACCGCAAGAACGGTAACGGGGTTCTTGAAGGATTATCGCAGACAGGGGAAGACGATAATAATATCGACCCATATAATGGCTGTCGCCGAAAAGCTCTGTGACAACGTCGGCATAATATTCAAGGGCCGCCTGGTCGAGGATGACTCGCTCGAGGGCCTGTACGGGAAGTTCAACGAAGACAACCTCGAGGATCTCTTCTTCAAAGTGGCCGAAAGAGAGGGGGTAATGGAGAATGCTTAGAGACGCCCTCATCATCTTCAGGAAAGAACTGAAAAACGTCTTCAAGGATGGAAGAACCATCTTCGCGGTCCTCATACTTCCCATGCTGATCATGCCGGTTATCTTCCTGGTGATCAACACCGTCAGCACCTCGCAGGCCAAATCCTTCGAAGAGACCGTGTACGAGGTGAACCTGGTGAATCTTCCCGATGAACGCTTCGAAGGGATCCTCACCGGCCTGATTAAGTACAGGGCCGTTCAGAACACAGATAAAGAGGCGGTTTTATCCAGGGACAATTACTTGATCGTCGAGTTCCCTGCCGACAGCGATCAGAGAATAGCGAGGGGCGAAGGGCTGGATGCGAAGGTTTACTTCAATTCGACCTCGAGAGGCTCTTCCTACGGCGCCCAGATGATTAGAAACGCCCTCTCCAATTACTCGAGCCTCTTGCTCGCCGACAGGCTGGCACAGCACGGTTTGACGCTGGCCGATCTCAATATGGTCAGCGTTCAGCAGGAGGATGTCGCCCCCGAAGAGTCACGTGGAACGGAGTTTCTCGCGGTTTTGATACCGTACTTTCTGCTGATATATATCTTCTCCGGAGCCATGAACATAGGCCTCGATACCACCGCAGGCGAGAAGGAAAGGGGCAGCATGCCGGTCTTGCTTGTGAATCAGGTCTCCAGGACTTCGATAGCGATGGGCAAAATCCTCTATGTGATGATGATCGCGGTGCTCAACAGTGTCTTCACCTTCATCGGCCTGATAATCGCTTTCAGACTGGGAGGACCGGCCTTCGGCGCCGGAGAGATGAACTTCTCGTCTCTTTCACCTTCCACTCTGGCCGGGCTTTTCGTAACGCTGCTCACTATGGCGGGGCTGGCCGCTTCGATCATCGTGCTCCTCGGTTCGCTGGCCAGAAACATAAAGGAGGGCGGTGGCTACATACTTCCGATCTACATTTTCGCCGTAGTCCTGGGCGTCGCCACCATGCAAATGGAATCGCCGGACAACCCGCTCCTGTATATCATCCCGCTCATAAACTCGATATTCGTCATGAAGGATATAATAACCTTGCAGTTCGTGAGCTGGCGCTTTTTACTTATGCTCTTGAGCAACCTGACATATGTTTCGGTCCTGATATTCGCGCTGGCGAAGGTATTCAACAGCGAGAAGATAATGGATTCCTCCGGTTCGTAAAACCAGCCGGATCGACAAATTCGAAGCGCCCGATCAGGGCGCTTCGATTACTTTTACGGGTGTAGAGATCAGCAGCTCTTTGCCGTTGAAAGTGAAAACTCCCTCTATGTAGAAAGCGTTGAATGAGACTCTATCGACGATTATCTCCTCTTCTTTCCCGATCGTTTCGTATTCGAAGAAGGCCTTGCGAAAATCCCTGACGGCCGAGAGAGAGTGAAAAAGCCGCAATTCCACGAGCTTGGAGTCTCTCTCATCGACATTTAAACTAATTTTCACGTTCGAGGCGGTCTCTTCGAGAAAGATCTCGATAGAGGGAAATTCCAGCCCGGTGTTCAGATGGGAGATCATCCCCTGGATCGCCTGGGTGACCCTGTAAACTTCGGTGCCGTGACCGGCGTTGGGTGCGTACACCATGGCGGAGTAACCGGGAAGGTCGTCTATATAAAGGTTGGCGGCATCTACGGGCCAGTACGGATCGTTGGTTCCCACAACGATGAGCTTGGGCAGATCGAGCGAATCCCTGTAAGTAAAGGGATCCACCAATTCCAGAAGTTCTCGCTTCTTCGGATCGTCTAGGTCGTTGAGTATGCCGCTATCCACGTACTCTCTAATGGAACGGCTGTAGCTTCCCCAGAAGTCCAGCTGGTGCCGCATCTGGTCGGCGAGATTGAGGTTGTCGTAGGCTATCGGAACGATGCCCTCCACCCTCTCATCGATCGCCGCCGTGAGCCAGGTGGTCCACCCGCGTTTCGATCCTCCGCTCAGAACGAACCCCTCGACAGTGTCGCCGCTGCTCGAGGCGTAATCATGGATTAGGTTCATCGAAACTACAGCCGATTCGACCATCGGTACGAGCGCCGGCCACCGTGGATCACCGGTTCTGAGAAACTCAAGGAAAGTATGGCTGATCAGCCAGTCCTCCCTCTTTCCTCTAAAGAGCGGCTGGTTGGGAACGTCGAAGAGAACGGCCACGTACGCCCTGTTCTGGAGCGCCATCAGCCGGAATACCACCAGCTCATCCTCCGAATAAGAGTAGTCGCCCGTTATGAAGATCAGGGCCACTCTCGACTGAACACTCGGAGGCCGGATGATAAGCAGGTGGTTCTGCCATTGGATGCCCTGCCAGTTGAAAGGATTGAAAAGAAGGGTTTCTATCCTTATAAGTCCCGCCGACGGAGTATCCACGACCCGGGCCCCGGCTTCGGCCAGAGTTTCCGGAAGCGATTCCCCGTACACAAGTTCGCGCAAATTGCCGGCGCACGCAAAAGCGGCGAACAGAAGAAAGAGAAATAGATAAACGATTTTCGATCTAATCACTATCGACAACCTCCAGTAAAGTATTCGCGGCGTTGCGTATCCGATCCACCGCGGAGGCCTCGCCCTTGAGCCTTATGCCTCTGTTGTTCAAGATGAAATCGATCAAGTCTTCGAGATCGAAGAAGTAGTGCGTGAAAAGCTCGCCCGCCTTTTCGAAGACGGCTTTTTCTACCACGGCGTCGACGGGCAGCCTCCTCTTCCAGAGCATAGGCTCTTTCATATACTTTCTTCTGGATTTGCGGATCTCTATTATTTCGCCGACCTGTATGAAGAGAAGCCCGTCTCCCTCTCCCGGACCGGCGAATATCTCCTGCCTTTCGTCCGAACAGGCAGGATGGAAGTAAACGGCCCTTCCGTTTTCCAGCAGGACTCTGAGAGCCTTCTCCTCCTCAATCGCCTTCAGCAGAGTCTGTCGTATCTCGCTTCTGCTAGGGATTTCCATACCTAGCGAACCGGAGAAGAGTGAGGGAATATCGTAAGGCTTCGTATATGAATAACCGGACCTCTCTCTGGAATAAGAGAGAGGAGCCCCGAGATTGGTCCTCAGGTACTTGATATCCCTCTTGGCCTGCCTGGTGGATATACTGAACTTTTTCGCAAAATCGTCTAGCGAAGGCAACCCGTCTTTCGAAAGATTGCTGTGAAGCCATAGAAGACGTACTTCACGGGACATAAGAAACACCTCCTGTCCCCTCAGCGCCGAAACACAAGTAGATCGTAAGCCGGAACAGATGCTAAAATATATATATTCAATTATACAAAAAACGCCCTAATATGTCCACAATATTCATACATAAAAGGAGTCTCTGATGATTAAAGGTATGATTTTCGATCTCTTTGGCACCATAGTTAGCAATCACAGACTCTTCGGACCCGTCTGCGAGAAGATGGCAAACGATGGCACGGCCGATTTTGAAGAGCTGGAAAACGAGTTTGTCAGGCTATACAGAAAGCACTTCAAAGACTATCACAAGTCGGCCTTTCAACCGGAGAAGTTCTATTACTATCTGCTAATAGACGAGATGATAAGGAAATTCGACCTGAGCGGAGACATCGAGTCTTACTGCAACTACATGTACTCTTCCTTCGGCAAGCTCCCGGCCTATCCCGACGCGAAGATCCTGAAGAAACTCTTCAGAGAATACACAATCGCGATAATCACCAACGCCGACACTTCCTTCGTGAACGAAGCGATAAGAAACAACAGAATCCCCCACCACGTCCTATTGACCTCGGAAATGGCGAGATCTTATAAACCCTCTTGCGAGATATTCGACCGGGCGCTTCATTTGATGGGCCTGGAGAGAGACGACGTGATATTCGTCGGAGACAGCATCAGGGTGGATATGATGGGGGCGGCCGGAGCCGGTATAAAGGGAGTGCTGATAGATCGTTCGGGATCTTATCCCGACTACGCTCCCAGGATCACAAGCCTTGAAGAACTCCAGCACATAGTCCTTTGAGATCGCTTTTCGCTTCGAGTCGCGACAAAGAAAACCATTCCTCTTAGCGGTCTTGACTATCACCTTGCGTCATAGTTTATGATTGGAACTGCGAGGAGGGGAGGCCGATGAACGTAAAAGAAGTGGCGAACCTTACCGGTATCAGCGTACGGGCGCTTCACCACTACGACAGGATGGGGCTCCTGTGCCCGCGGCGCAACCGGGAGAACGACTACCGAGAATACTCGGAAAGCGATCTGGACAGGCTGCAACAGATACTTTTCTTCAAGGAGTGCGGCTTCTCCCTGCAAAGGATACGCGACCTTTTGAACAGCCCGTCTTTCGACAGGGAGAAGGCCTTCGAGCTGCAGAGAAAGTACCTGTTGCACGAGAAGAGGCGTATCGAAACTATGCTGGGCACACTCGAAAGAACCATCGAATCTCTGAAAGGAGTGAATATCATGACACAGAAGGAAAAGTTCGACGGGTTCGACTTTTCAAAGAATCCGTACGAAGAAGAGGCGCGCCGGCTCTGGGGAAACAAGACTGTGGAGAGAAGCAACGCCTTTCTCGAATCGAAGTCCGGGGAAGAGAGGGAAGTCATGGCGAAAACTATGGATGAGCTTTTCAAAGAACTGGCCGCGATCCGCAAAGAAGCTCCCGATTCCGAAGTGGCGCAGAGGGCTATCGACAGAATGTACAGACTCTTCAACGAGAGCTTCGGTTATCATTACACGCTCGACGTCTTCGCGGGAATAGGAAAGATGTATGTCGACGACGAGCGCTTCACCAGAAACATCGACAAATACGGGGAAGGGTTGTCTGTCTTTCTCTCGAACGCGATGCGCATATACGCCGAGCGTGGGGAATCGGCACAATGAAGAAGAGAGCCCCGGGGCTCTCTTCTTTTTAATCCGATAAATGTCGATACCTTACTACAGAGTGGAACGGTTCGCGGTTTTCACTTGATCGTGAATGTCCATTGACTGCTTCCGGTGTATTGTGAGTTGGAATCGACGATTGCGATAGTGAGAACGTAACTGCCCGCATCCGCGGGTATTATCGCTTTAAGCGCAGCCTCTCCATCGCTCAGAAGGCACGAGGCCGAGTAATTTTCCGAAGGTACGTCGGTGATGGTGAACTGGATATCCGTCTCGGGTACGGAAACGGCTTCTCCCTCGAACGTGGTGACTCCCGCAAAGCTTATTGATGGAGATGTGCCGCTCGCTATAATGTTATCGTCGTTGATACGGAACACCACGGCCGTTTTTCCCGATGTCGGCGCGTAGTCGTTGACATTGCCGAAACTGTGCTGGTTGGCGGTTACTATGAATTCCGGAGATGAGCTCCCGAACGCGCCGAAGTCTCTCTGCTGGTTACGTCGTTTCGACTGCCCAGGGCCACCACCGTGCCCCCGTTGATCGTAATATCCATGTCGGCGTCGATTCCGTCGTCCTGCGAGTTGATTATGATAGCGCCCCCTTCGATCGTCAGGTGCATTTCGCTGCACAGTCCCTCCGGCGAGAGCGAAAAACACGAGAGAAGGAGCGTCGAGAGTTCGCTTCGCTCACGAGAAGGCGCCTCTCCCTCTCTCTCCCTCTCTTTCTCTCTCTCTTAACGCTCTTACAGCCCGGTTTTGTACGCCCCGACTTTCCTGCGGAGCTCTTCCAGCTCTTTCTGGTGCGAGAAGAGCGCGCAGGGACCATCGCCGTTTTCAAGCATACCTTCGTTTTCGCGAATCTCGACGAAGAGAGGGCTCGAAAGGCCTTCCTTTAAGGAGGCTTTCTTCATGTTGTGAGTCGCTATATCCGAAACGGGACACGGTGTCAGATCACCGTAGGGATTGACGTGTATGAAGCCTTTTCCAGACGATACACAACCCCCGAACAGCTCTTCATCGCCCGGAGAGTGGATTATGAAAAGTGATTTATTGGCTTTGTAATAGA